>Ga0316217_10000579_pt1 | contig 51497 bp, 44 predicted proteins | sample 1anoAmetaG_FD_203633 | JGI IMG/M metagenome (GOLD analysis project Ga0316217, IMG submission 203633) | Freshwater microbial communities from Trout Bog Lake, Wisconsin, USA - 1anoA | ecosystem: Environmental > Aquatic > Freshwater > Lake > Hypolimnion/Profundal zone | place: USA: Wisconsin...
CGCGGCCGCACCAGCCCCCGCACCCGCCCTGCTTCGGTCACTTCGACTTCGCCGCTCTTGATCCCCTCGTCCAGAGTGAGAAACGGAGTTGCTCCGGGAGTCTTGCCGCCGCCCCGAACCACCGGGAAGAGCAGCAGATTGCCGCTCTCGATGGGGGCAAGAACCCGGTACCCTTCGCTGCTGGTTTCCGATGGCCCGCCGGCTGCCTTCACACCGCTCTGCCGATAGAAGCCGGCCAGCGAGACCAGAAGCGCCGCCAGCAGCGCAAACCTGCCAAGATTTTTCATGACTCTCCTTCGCCGGCCCTGGGGAATTCGCGATTCTGCCGCCGGCTTACGAGCCAGGAACGGCCCCTCGCCGTTTTCTTGCGGAGTATTTTGGCGTATCTTGGGGGCGTGGAGCTTACCAAGTCCCAACCCGTCGAGAGCGCTGTCCAGGCGCCGGCCGCGCCCGTGGCGCCGATCCACGCGGCCCTGCAAGAGGAGCTGTGGCGGGAGTGCGGCGCGGAGGGCAACGGGCTGACCCGGACCGAGTTCAACGAGATATTGCTCCGCATCGGAGCCGCGCAGAACTGCGGGCTTGCCCCTGGTGCGATTCCCTCGCCGCAGCAGCAGGCCGCCTACTTCCGCTCTGTGCGGCTGGCGGATCTGGTCCTGGCCCAAGCCTGCGCGGCGGGCAACGAACGCGCCTGGGAGCGCTTTCTGGCGCTTTACCAGCAGCCACTGGTGCGCGCCGCCATCGCCATTACCGGCAGCGACACCCTGGGCCGCGATCTGGCCGGCTCTCTCTACGCGGAGTTGTTCGGACTTACCGAGCGCGAAGGCGAACGGCGCTGTCCGCTGAGTTCCTACAAGGGAAGAGGCTCGCTGGCCGGGTGGCTCCGGACCATCCTGGCCCAGCGCCACGTGGACCATTGCCGCCGCAGCCATCGGGAGCTGCCGCTGGACGACCCCTTGAACGGCTACGACCTTCCTGCCCCGGAGCCGGAGTGCGCCAAGCCGCCCGGCGAGTTGACGGTCCTGGATAAGGCGCTGGAAAAAGCCTTTGCCCAGCAGGACGCCGAGGGACGCCTTCTGCTGGCGGCCTACTACATGGATGGACGAACCCTGTTGCAGATCGCCCGCGTGCTCCAGGTGCACGAAGCCACCGTCAGCCGGAAGCTGCACCGGGCCATCGCCGGGCTGAGGAAGCAAGTTCTCAAGAATCTGCGGGATGCGGGTCTCAGCCGGGGCGCGGCCCAGGAGGCGCTAGGCGCCGATCCGCGCGATCTGAACATCAATTTGAAAAAACTGTTGCAAAGTTCCGAGCCCGGCCCGTTCCAAGAGAAGGCTGCACGATGAACCAGATTCCCCAACTCGATCTTCATCCCGGCGCGGAAGCGCTGAGCGCGTTCGCCGAGCAGGCTCTGCCCGAAGCCGAGCGCGCGCAGGTTCTGGATCACGTGGCCGGGTGCAGCCGCTGCCGCCAGATCGTCTATCTGGCGCAGGAGGCAGCCGACGAGTTGGAGGCGCCAGCCTGGACGCCCACGGCCCGCCCCGCCCGTGCGCCCTTCGCCTGGCTGGGGAACTGGCGCGCTGTCTGGGTTCCGGCGGCGGGATTCGCGGCGCTCGTTACCGTGGCGATCGTCCTCCACTACCGGCCTGCTCCGCAAAATGCCGAGATCGCCAAGGCAACGCCCCAGGAGCTTGACGCCGTCGCGCGCTCTCCGTTGCAGCCCCCGGCAGGCGCGGACAAGCCCCATGCCGCCCCGCCGTCCACCGCGGCAAACCAGGCCCTTGCAAAAACCAAGCCGGAAATTTCCCCGGCCTCCGCGGATACAGCCCCGGCGCCAGCCCCCCCGGCTTCGCCGTCCGCCAATACCGGAACATTCAAGCTATCCAGCGCGCAACCGGAGAGCGCGTCCGAGCCGCTGGGCAGCGCCGGACAAGCCTACGGCGCGCAGGCAGCTCCTCCGCAGGGAAGCCCGCAGACCGCCGTCGCCGCCTGGCAACAGGAACAGCAGCGCGCCGTCGAGGCCATCCAGAGCCGCGCTGCCGCCGCTGCCAAGGCCACCCAGTTGACCATGCGCAACGCGGCGGACCGCATGATGGCCGGCCGCGCGCCTTCGTCGAGCGCCGCAGGGGGCCAGATGCAGCCAAACGGCGCGCCCTCTGGCAGCTTCGATTCTGCTGCGCTGGCCAGGTCCGGAGCAGCGGTGGAACGAAAGGCGCTGCCGAGCGGCCTGACGCCCGTTTCAACCGCCGCGGCTCAACGTCATCTACTGGCCATCGACCAGAACGGAGCGCTCTTTCTGAGTGAAGACGCGGGAAAGAGCTGGGCCGCGGTGCCGCGGCAATGGACCGGCAAGGCAACTCAACTCCGGCTGCGGCGGACAGGGAGCGGCAATGGAACGCTGGCAGTGCCTGCCGGCGCAAATCCTTCGCACGGCGCAGTCGATGCCATCTCTGCCCCCGGTCCGCTCTTCGAGATGACGAACGACGCCGGCCTGGCCTGGGTCAGCGCGGACGGAAGAACGTGGAGACAGCAATAATTCCGCAGCGGGGTTGCGCCGCAGCTCCTGGCCTCTGTGGCACAATCTGGGACGCATACCCCTCTTGGCCGCCTTTCCGTGGACTCCACGCCCGTTTTGGACAGACATTTTGATTTAGAGTCAAACGCAAAGGGCGTTTCCTGTTTCTCCAGCGGACGCCGACTAAACAAGAGTCCTCCGCGTGCCGAAGAAGCTAGTACGCGGGATGCGAAAGCGATGAACGGCTATCCGATCGGTCCAGTGCGAGAGATGCGGCTCAACGGCCGGGTCTTCAGTCGGTTGCCTGGATGAGGGGAGAACGAAAAAGTGCCGAACGAAAAACGAAAAGACGAGGGTGTTAGTGAGCCTTGGGCGCATCTCCGCCTGCCTCCGTTTCCGCAAGTCGCTGTGCGCGTGCTGCAGTTGGCCAACAAAGAAAATATCCAATTGCACCAGTTGAGCGACCTGATCTCCTCCGATCCGGCATTTGCCGCGGAAGTGCTCACCATTGCCAACTCCATGCTCTATGCCCCGCGGTATCCGGCCAGCAGCATCTTGCAGGCCATTGCCGTGCTGGGCGCGACGCACCTGCAAGGCGTTTGCCTGACGGTCGGCGTTCGAACCTATCTGGGCCGCTCGATGAACAATCCGGCCATGCGCGCCTTGTGGCGGCACAACCTGGCCTGCGCCCTGATTGCCGAGCAGCTTGCCTCGGGCGGCTGGCTGGACAAAGACATCGCCTACACCGCCGGCGTCATGCACGACATTGGCCGCCTGGCGCTGGCCACCATCCGGCCCAAGGAGTTCACTCACCTGCTGGAGACCCACAACGGGACTCCCAGCAGCATCCTCCCCCACGAGCGGGATCTCTTCGGGTTGGACCATTGCGAGGCAGGGCGGCGGCTGATCTCCGATTGGAAGCTGCCGGTGGACTTCGACGACGTGGTCTTCGCGCATCACACGCCGCGGGAAGCGGATGCTCCCTGGGATATGGCGGGTTTGATCAACGTCAGTTGCAGATTGGCGGACACCGCCGGATTCGCCGCGTTTCCCGGATGCGAGGTTTCTCCCTATGCGGAATTGCTGGAGGAACTTCCGGCCAGGGAAAAGTGGCTCTTCCACTCCGATGTCGAGTCCCTGGCCTTCGAGATCGGCCAGAAGGTCAATGCCGTCGATCCGGTCTGAGAAAAGTTGTCAGTATTCAGTTGTCAGTTTTCAGTAAACTGTTTGCGACTGATAACTGACAACTGGTAACTGCTTCACTCGTACCTTAGCGCCTCGATCGGGTCCAGGTTCGCCGCCTTCCAGGCCGGATAGATGCCGAAGATCAGGCCGATGGCGCAAGAGACCGCGAAGCCGACGATGACCCAGACGGTCGAGAGCGTGGCCGGCAGGCCGATGGGCAGGAAATAGACGATCCAGGTAAGGATTGCGCCCACGGCCACGCCCACGATTCCGCCTACCGCGCACAGCGTGACCGCCTCGGTGGTGAACTGCATGAGGATGGTGCGCTTGGTGGCGCCGATCGCCTTGCGAACCCCGATCTCCCGGGTGCGCTCGGTGACGGAAACCAGCATGATGTTCATCACCCCCACCCCGCCCACCATCAGCCCGACGCTGGAAACGGCGATCATGAAGGCCACCAGGCCGCCGGTCATCTGACCCCAAAGCTTGGTGAGCGAGTCGGGACCCATGATTTCAAAGTTGTCGTCGTCCTGCACCTTCACCTTGCGGCGCACGCGCAGCATCTCGCGCAGCTCTTCTTCCACCAGCGCCTTGTTCTTCTGGTCGTCGTACTTGACGCTGATAAACATGTCCTTGATCTCCGGGTACAGGTTGTGGAAGACACCCAGCGGGAAGAAGGCCCCGTTGTCGCCGGGGTTCTTGCCGGAGCCGAAGGGCTGCTTGCGTTTGTCCAGAACGCCGACCACGGTGAACAGGCCGGTGGCAATGTTGACCTGCTTGCCGATGGGGTCTTCGTCGCCGAAGAGTTGTTCGGCCGTGTCGTGCCCCAAAACGCAGACGTGCGCATGGCGCGCATCTTCCGCGTCGGTCCAAAAGCGGCCGGATTTCATGGCCAATTCCGAAACCACCTCGACTTGCGCCGTCGAGCCGGCAAGATAGGCCCCACCCACCTTCTTGCCGTTGTACTTGATGTCCACGTCCCCGACGTGGAATTGCTGATTGAAATGCTGGTAGGTGCCGTCGACAGCCAATACGTGGGGCAGCGCGCGCAAGGCGATGGCATCGTCCAGGACGAGCTTCTTGCGGGTCAGCATCTCCGTGGTGGGCTTCACTCCGATCATCGGCATGTGAAAGATCCAGAAGACGTTCGAGCCCATCGAAGTGATCCAGTCCGAGACCCGGTTGTTGAGCCCGTTGATCACCGAGGAGATGGTAATGACGGTGGTGACGCCGATGACGATGCCGAGAATCGTCAGCCCGGAGCGCAGCTTGTTAGCCCGCAGCGTGTCCAGCGCCATCTTGACGGCTTCGCGATTCTGTCCTTGAGCCATGACGTGCCTGGCTTTCAGTTGTCAGTTGTCAGTTGTCAGTTGCCAATGGCTGTCAGCTCGTCCTGGACCGCTCCGAGAGTTGCTCAAATCCTTCGCTTGAACGGCCCGGTCAATTCTGTGCGATCTTTTTGACGGACCGAAGAGCTCGCGCTCTTTGGGTCCTATCTCGAATACTCCGACAACTGATCACTGACAACTGAAAACTGTTTTGCTACTCATATCGCAGCGCCTCGATGGGGTCCAAATTCGCCGCCTTCCACGCCGGATAGATGCCAAACAGCAGGCCGATGGCGCAGGAGACTCCGAAGCCGATGATCACCCACAGGGTGGAAAGGGTCGCCGGCAGGCCGATGGGCAGGAAGTAGACGATCCAGGTAAACACCGCGCCCACGGCCACGCCGACCAGGCCGCCCACCGCGCACAACGTGACCGCCTCGGTGGTGAACTGGGTAAGGATAGTGCGCTTGGTGGCGCCGATGGCCTTGCGGATGCCGATTTCGCGGGTCCGCTCGGTGACCGAGACCAGCATGATGTTCATTACCCCCACGCCGCCGACCATCAAGCCGACGCTGGAGACGGCGATCATGAAGGCCACCAGGCCGCCGGTCAACTGACCCCACAGCTTGGTCAGCGAATCGGGCCCGAAGATCTCGAAGTCGTCGTCCTTCTCCACCTTCACCTTGCGGCGAATGCGCAGCAGTTCGCGAATCTCCTCCTCGACCAGCGACTTGTTCTTGGGATCGTCGTACTTGACGCTCACCCACAAGTCCTTGTCTTCCGGATGGAGGTTGTGGAAGGTGCCGAACGGGAAATCCACGACGTTGTCGTTGGGGTTCTTGCCGCCGCCGAAGGGCTGCTTCTGTTTGTCGAGCACGCCGATGACGGTGTACAGGCCGCTCTCGATACTGACTTCCTTGCCCAGCGCCGGCTCGCTGCCGAACAGTTCCTCCCAGGTGTCGTGGCCCAGCACCACCACGTGGGCCGCGCGCTGGTCCTCGTCGTCGGTGTAGATGCGGCCTTGAAGGAAAGTGAGGTCGTTGACCAGAGCCAACTCGGCCGTGGTGCCCTGGAGAATGGTTCCGGCCATCTTCTTGCCGTTGTACTTCACGGCCACGTCGCCCACGCGGAACTGCGCTTTCACGTGTTGCAGCGCGCCGTCCGCGGCTGTCACGTGCGACAGGGTGCGCAGGGCGATCACATCGTCCAGGGTGAGCTTCTTGCGGGTCAACTGCTCCGTGGTGGGGCGCACCCCGATCACCGGCATGTGAAAGACCCAGAAGACGTTGGAGCCCAGGGAGCTGACAAAGTCCGAGACCCGGTTGTTGAGTCCGTTGATGACCGAGGAGATGGTGATCACGGTGGTCACGCCGATCACGATGCCCAAGACGGTCAAGCCGGAACGCAGCTTGTTGGTGCGCAGCGTATCCAGCGCCATTTTGACGGATTCGCGGGTTTGTCCTTGTGCCATGGTTGCTCCGAGGGGGCCAGATTACAGATGACAGATTACAGATGACAGATTACAGATGACAGGTTTAAGAGATGACAGGTTTCAGATGACGGCTGACAGTTGGGGTGTGCCCCAGGGCTAGCTGTTGAGGGACTCCAAGAATGCGTAAAGCATCTTTCCGACTTCGTGCGACAAACCTTCTGCCTCCTGGAGCAATTCAGGCTTGCCGAAGCCAAGAGCGCAGGCGATCTCCATTTGCGTCTGGAGTTCGCAATTCGAACCGCGGGCGATCCCTAGAAACTGCCGAAACTCGGCAAGGTTCAACCTTCCCTGCCCCTCCGCGATATTGCTCGGCACGGATACTGCCGAACGTCTCATCTGGCTGGTCAATCCATAGAGTTCTTCGCGGGGAAAGTCACTCGTCACGCGATAAACAGCAATCGCCATTTGCATCGACCGTTGCCAAATTTGCAGGTCACGGAACGACTGAATCATGAAGCTTCCTTTCCAGGTGCAGGTTACAGGTGACAGGTTACAGGTGACAGGTTGTGGCCGCCAGAAACTGAGTTGCGATTGGAGGTCAACTGAGAGATCTGTACTCCCCGCTCTTCTCTGTCCACGCGCAATGCTGTTGCAGTAAGTCCTTGTATGTCCTCCGTCACTTTGTCACTAAACCTACCAGTGCCTGAAACCTGTCATTCTTTCACTGACTGCTGCTAGCTGTCACCTGCCACCTGCCATCTGTCATCTGTCACCTGTAACCTGCCATCTGTCATCTGTCATCTGCTTTCACAGCTCCGCCCGCAGCGCCACCACCGGGTCCAGCTTGGCGGCCTTGCTGGCCGGATAGACGCCGAAAAAGATGCCCGTGGCCCCGGCGACAAAGAGGCCAAGCACCACGCTCCACAACTGCACGGTGGTGGGGAAGCCGATGATCAACGTGATGAGCTTGGCGACAATCACTCCCATTAGCACGCCGATCGCGCCGCCCACCAGCGACATGGTGGCGCTCTCGATGAGGAATTGCAGCAGCACGTCCCGCTGCTTGGCGCCCAGAGCCTTGCGCACGCCGATCTCGCGGGTCCGCTCGGTCACCGAGACCAGCATGATGTTCATGATGACGATGCCGCCCACCACCAGCGAGATGGAGGCGATGCCCAGCACCACCCAGGCGAACAGCGAACTGATCTGCTTCCAGATGTCCAGGAAGGTGTCGTTGGTGGCGATCTCGAAGTCGTCGTCGGTCCCCGGAGCGTTGTGACGCCGTGTCCGCATCAGCACGCGCACCTCGTCCTTGGCGCGCTCCATCACCTCGGCGTTGCCGGCGGCGCGGGCGTAGATGTTCACCGAGTCGTTATAGCCGTAGGTCTGCTGGTAGGTGCTGATGGGCACGGCCACCCAGTTGTCCTGCGACTGGCCCAGCGTCTTGCCCTGGCGATCGCCCACCCCCACGATGGTGTACGGGATGCCGTCGACCCGGATCTCCTTGCCGATCGGGTCCCCGTCGCCCAGAATGTTGTCCACGATGTCGTAGCCCACAATGGCGTCGTGCGTGCCGTGTTCGTCGTCGGCCGCCGTGAAGCCGCGGCCCAGGGCAATGTCCACGTTGTTCAAGCCCAGCATGGTCCACGTATAGCCGCGCACCGTGGTGTTGTTGCTGGAGTGCCCGTTGAAAACCACATTGGTGGACTTGCTCAACTGCGCCCCGACCTGGGCGCATTCCGTGCAGTTGTCGCGCACCGCCTGGTAGTCCTCGATGCGAATGATCTTGCGCTTCTGGTAACGGAAATATTCCTCGGCGGAGAAGATCACCGGGGCCATGCGCGTCACGGTAAACACATCCGCGCCGTAGCCCGACAGCTTGGTGCTCACGTAGCTGTTGGCGCCGTTGACCAGGGTGATGACCATAATGACCGAGGCAACGCCCATCACCACCCCAATGAGGGTGAGAAACGTGCGCATTTTGTTGGCCCACAACGACTGAAGCGCGAGTTTAAAGGCCTCGTTGAATTGCATGGTCCTGCTTTCCTTGCCCAAGGCTGCCTGGGGTAGCTTCCCATCGCTTCCGCAAAACACCCGCGGAAAGGGCTGGCGCACACTCCATTTTCCCAGTGTACGAAAATCTCCGCCCTTTCTATGGACGCAGCACACGCCTTTCAGGCCGCGCCACGGGGCGGCAAACCGGCCAGAGGCCGGCGGTTTTCTCCCCTTGCGATACGCAGGCGGCCGCCAGACAGTTCCGGCCCCATTTGGAATCTGCTCCCAACCGGTGCCGGATCGCGAATTTTGGGAACCGCTCCGGCCCTCGTCGTCGTAGCATGAGTGGGCACGATCTTCCATGCAGTTTCCCGCATTGCAATTGGCACCGCCCATCTTCCAGGAGGCTCCATGACACGCATCCGCATCCGGCTCGCGCTCGCTCTGCTGGCGCTGGCCGCCGCTTTCCCGCTTTCCGGTTCGGCTCAAACGGCTTCCGGCCCCGCTTCCGGACAGGCTCCGCTTCTGCTTCGCTACCCCTCCCTGAGCCAGGAAAAGATCGCCTTTCGCTACGCCGACGACATCTGGACGGTGAGCCGCAACGGCGGCGAGGCCGAGCGGCTGACCTCCAACGGCCATGTCAACGCGGGTCCGTTCTTCTCGCCCGACGGCTCCGCGATCGCCTATTCGGCCGCCCTGCTCGGCAACAGCGATGTGTACATCATCCCGGCCGCCGGGGGGGTGCCGCGGCGCATTACCTGGCATCCGGCGGGCAGCGCCGTTGTCGGCTGGTCGCCCGACGGCAAGGATGTGCTCATCCGCAGCGGCATGGCCAGTTACCGGCACTTCGAGCGGCTCTTCCGCGTACACGCCGACGGCGGCGGGGTTCCCGAGCCGCTGCCTCTGCCCTCTGGCTTCGAGGGGTCTTTCTCGCCCGATGGCCAATCGCTGGCGTACCAGCCCCTCTCCAAATGGCAGCCGGCCTGGAAGCGCTATGTGGGCGGCCAGACCACCCCCATCTGGATCGTGAACCTGAAGACGCTGGAGCTGGAAAAGGTGCCCCGCGAGAACTCCAACGACTCCAACCCCGTGTGGGTGGGCGATCAGGTTTACTTCCTCAGCGACCGCGACAGCGCCGGCACAAACAACGGGCCGGTCACCCTCTACCGCTACGACACCAAGACCAAGCAAGTCTCGCAGGTGATGGCCAACCACGAGCTCGATATGAAGTCCTTCCAGGCCGGGCCCGCCACCGGCGTGGATGGCTCCAGCCGGGCCGCGCTGATCGTCGAGCAGTTCGGCCGCATTCTGCTGGTGGACCCGCTCTCCGGCATGAACATGCCCATTCCGATCTCCATCCACGGCGAACTGGCGAATCTGGCCCCCCACCGCGTCGATCTGCCGGCGAGCGAGATTCAAAACGCCGCGCTCTCCCCCAGCGGCGCTCGCGCCGCCTTCGAAGCGCATGGCGAAATCTTCACCGTGCCCGCCGAGAAGGGCGACACGCGCAACCTGACCAACACGCCCGGCGTCGCCGAGCGCAACCCGGCATGGAGTCCCGACGGCAAGACCATCGCCTACTTCTCCGACGCATCGGGCGAGTACCAGCTCTATCTGCACGACCAGACCGGCTTCAAGCCGCCCACGGTCATCGACCTCGGCCCCGAGCCCAGCTACTTCTACAACCCCACCTGGTCGCCCGACTCGAAGCACATCGTCTACACCGACAAGCACTTGCGCCTGTGGTACGTGGATCTGCCGGCGGGCAAGCCGGTGCTGATCGACAAGGGAATCTACGGCAGCTTCGGCGCGGACTTCGGCACCGTCTGGTCGCCGGATTCCAAGTGGATCGCCTACCATCGCGACCTCGACAACCAGTTGAACGCCATCTTCCTCTACTCGCTGGAGACCCACAAGTCGACCCAGGTTACCGACGGGATGAGCGACGCCCAGAACCCGGCCTTCGACCTGAGCGGCAAGTACCTGTATTTCATCGCCTCGACCGACGACGGACCCTCGCGCGCCGGCATCGATCTTTCCTCGCTGGATCGGGCGCAGACCAGCGCCGCCTACGTGGTGGTGCTGGCCAAGGACGGCGTCTCGCCGGTTCCCCCGGAGAGCGACGACGAAAAGCCCAAGGACGAGGCCAAAAAGGACGACAAGAAGGACGCAGACAAGAAAGACGCCAAAGACGACAAACCAGCGGACAAGGAGGAGGCCAAGTCCAGCAGCGACAAGGACAAGGAAAAGGACAAAGAGAAGGACAAGCCGGTCGTCGTCACCGTGGATTTGGAAGGCATTGGCAACCGCATCCTGGCGCTGCCCATTCCTGCCCGCAATTACGGCGGGATCGTCAATGGCAAGGCGGGGGTGGTGTATCTCTACGAGGGCTCGCCCTTTGGCCGCTCCTCCAGCCGGGAAGACGGCGGCGGCATTCGCGCCATCTGGCGGTTCACGCTGGAAAAGCGCAAGGTGGAATCGGTGCTGAGCGACGTGGACGCATTCATCGTCTCGGCGGACGGCTCCAAGGTGCTTTATGCCCGCAAAGGCGGCTGGACCATCGCGGCTGCCGACGACCTCAAGCCGGGCGAGGCAGGTCCCGGAAAGCCGCTCAACCTGGGCGCGCTAGAGACGGTCGTCGATCCCCGCGCCGAGTGGAAGCAGATCTACCACGAGACCTGGCGCATCGAGCGCGACTTCCTCTACGACCCCCACACCCACGGCCTCAGCATTCCCAAAATCGAGGCCAAGTACAAGCCCTATCTCGACGGGCTGGCCTCCCGCTCCGAGTTCACTTACCTCTCGACCGAGATGCTGGGCGAGATTACCGTGGGCCACATGTTCGTGGGCGGACCGCGCCATCCCGACAACGACCCCAAGACCGGCCTGCTGGGCGCAGACTACACGGTGGAGAACGGCCGCTACCGCATCGCCAAAATCCTCGGCGGACAGAACTGGACCCCCGGCCTGGCTTCTCCCTTGACCCTGCCCGGCGTCTACGTGAAGGAAGGCGAGTACCTGCTGGGCGTCAACGGCCGCGAGCTGAAGGCAGGCGACAACCTCTACGAGTTCTTCGACGGGACGGCAGGCAAGCAGACCGTGCTGCGCGTCGGCCCCAAGCCGGAAGGTCCCGCCTTCGAGAACAAGGACGCCCGCGACGTGACCGTGGTCCCCATCGGCGACGAGGATGGGCTGCGCAACCTGGACTGGATCGAGTCCAACCGGCGCAAGGTGGGCGAGCTATCCGGCGGCAAGGTGGCCTATGTCTACATGCCCAACACTGGCGGCTCGGGCTATACCAACTTCAACCGCTACTTTTACTCGCAGCTCGACAAGCAGGGGCTGGTGCTGGACGAGCGCTACAACGAGGGCGGCTTCATCGCCGACTACGTGGTGGACGTGCTCAAGCGCTTCCCGCTTTCCGGGGCCATCGAGCGCGACGGCAAGCCGATCCACGATCCGGTGGGCGCGATCTACGGGCCCAAGGCGATGCTCATCAACATGAACTCCGGCTCGGGCGGCGACGCCATGCCCTGGTACTTCCGCAAGGCGGACATTGGCAAGCTGGTGGGCACGCGCACCTGGGGCGGGCTGGTGGGCATCGGCGGCTACCCGCCGCTGCTGGACAACGGCTACGTCATGGCCCCGCGCTACGCCATCTACGGCCTCAACGGCGACTGGGAGGTGGAGAACCGCGGCATCGCGCCGGACGTGATGGTCGAGGAACTGCCCAAGGATGTCGCCGCTGGGCACGATCGCCAACTCGAAACCGGCGTGCAACTGGTGCTGGACGAGCTGAAGGCCCATCCCGTGCCGGAGATGCCCATCCCGCCGTATCCGAACTACCACAAGGGAGACGATCTGGGCGGGAAGTAGGCGAGGAGGCCCGTGCAATCGAATGAAGGAACCGAGCACGGGATTTGAGGTCTTGAAAGGGCACGGCTTCAGCCGTGCCGCTCCTGCGCCAGGCGAATTCGGGGCTTTCCAGGCTGCGGAAAAACTCTGGTATGGCCCATTTTTTGAAAGGGCACGACTTCAGTCGTGCCGTAAATGCATGAAAGGAAACGACGGGCTTTAGCCCCTGGGGGATGTTTTTCGGGTCCTTCGCTTGTTCTTCGGGGTTTTTTCGCAGCCTATTTAGCCACTGAGGGATGGTTCCAATCGTCCTAGAACATCCCTCAGCGGCTAAAGCCAATGCACTCCAAGGCCTCGAAATCGGCACGGCTGAACCCGTGCCCTTTCAAAACAGTTATGCGCCGGAATTTGCGATGTTCATTCGATTGCCCTGGTGTCGAGGCGGAGCTATCCTCCGCTGCGCGGGTTAGCAACGAGCCGGGCGTCCCATCCTTCCGCGTTTCCCAGCGGAATGGGTGGGAGGCCTCATCGCTCAAACCGAACGGGTGTACGATAAGTCGCATGGCAACCTACCGCGTCGTTCTCCGACCATCCGAGGGAGGTTACAGCGTCTCCTGTCCCGGTCTGCCCGGCTGCTGGTCGCAGGGAGCTACGGAAGAGGAAGCGCTGGCCAATATCCGCATCGCCATCCGCGAGTACGTCGAGGCGGCCGAGGAGTTGGCCGGCGACGGAGACAGCCGCACCGTCGAAGTTGCAGTTGTGTGAGCCGATTGTTTCGCCGGAACAGGCAGGGTAAGTTTTGTCGAAGCTACCGGGAATTCCTCATCTGAGAGCTGTGGCCGCGCTGGAGAAGGCGGGCTTTCGCGTTCTTCGCCAAGGCGTCCACATCGTAATGACGGATGGCACCCGCATCCTGACGATTCCTCGTCACAATTCGGTGAATGCCTTCACGATGGGCGGAATCGTTCGCGCGACCGGATTGACTTTGGACGAATTCCGGAAGCTCCTGTAGCCATCTTGTCACCCGATCGCCCGGTCCCATCCCTCCAGCGTCTTCTTGATTTCTTGCATGAACCGGCAGGCGTCGGCCCCGTCGATGAGGCGGTGGTCGAAGCCCAGCGTGAAGTGCTCCATGGTGCGGATGGCGAGGGTGTCGTTGCCCTCGGCGTCGGTCAGCACCACGGCCTCCTTCTTCATCCCGCTGATGCACAAGATGGCCGAGTCGGGCTGGTTGATGATGGGTGTGCTGAACTCGTCCCCAAAAACGCCGGAGTTGGTCAGCGTGAAGGTGGACCCCGCCACCTCGCCGGGCAGCAGCTTTTTGGTGCGGGCCCGCTCGGCCAGGTCGGCAATGGTGCGCGCCAGGTCGGCGAAGCTGCGCCCTTCGGCCTGCTTCACCACCGGCACAATCAAGCCCCACTCCAGCGCCACGGCGATGCCTAAATTGATGTTGCCGTGATAACGGATGCCGCCGTCTTCGAGCGATGCGTTGACGATGGGGAACTTGCGCAGCGCCTCGACCACCGCCGTGGCCACAAAGGGCATGAAGGTCAGCTTGACGCCGTTGCGCTGCTCGAAGCCGTCCTTTTCCCGCTCCCGCAGGCGCACGATGCGCGTCATGTCCACCTTGTAGACGGTATGCACATGCGGCGCGATCCTCATGCTTTCCACCATGCGCTGGGCAATGATGGCGCGCATCTTGGTCAGCGGCGTCAGCCCCTCCGGCGCCTGCGGTGGGGCCAACTGCGCCTGCGGCGGCACCTGCGGTGCGGCCAATCTTGACGTTGCGGAGGAAGCGCCTCCAGGACCGTACGCGCTCAGGTGGCGCAGAATGTCTTCTTTGGTGATGCGCCCCTCCGCGCCGGTTCCGGCGATGCGGCGAAGGTCGAGCCGGTTCTCCTTGGCGATGCGCCGCACCAGCGGCGAGGAACGCAGACGCCGCCCGTCCAGCGGCGGTAGCGCTTCTACAACGGGCGTCTCCGCCACAGCCGGCAGGGAAGCCGGGGCAGATGAGACCGCCCCGGAATCTCCTGCGCCGATGCCGCGATTGGCCGTGCCGCTGGGGCCGCCGAGGACCGCAACCACGGTGTTGATCTCGACGGTTGCGCCGACCGGCACCTTGATCTCGGTCAGCACTCCGGCTTCGGGCGCGGGAATCTCGGCGTCCACTTTGTCGGTCGAGATCTCGAACAGCGGCTCGTCCTTCTCGACGTGATCGCCCACCTGCTTGAGCCACTTGGTGATGGTGCCCTCGAAGATGGACTCGCCCATCTGCGGCATCACCACAGCCGTCCCCAAGCTAGCTGGAGCAGTCACGAGCTCCGCGGCCGATCCCTGGTCCCTGACCCCTGGCCCCTGATCTCTGTTCCCTATTCCCTGCTTTTCCCCCACCACGGCCACGACGGTATTGATCTCGACCGTCGCGCCCACGGGAACCTTGATCTCGCGCAGCACTCCGGCCACCGGCGAAGGAATCTCGGCGTCCACCTTGTCGGTCGAAATCTCGAACAGCGGCTCGTCTTTCTCCACCGGGTCACCCGGCTGCTTGAGCCACTTGGTGATGGTGCCCTCAAAGATCGATTCGCCCATCTGGGGCATGACGATGTCGGTTGGCATGGGTCCTTCTCTCCGCGTTGCGGGACTCGACACGAGCGCCCGGCTTCTGCCGGATTATAAATTGCCGCCCATATGAGGGTTGAACCCGGAAACGGCGAGCCGGGCCCGGCCGCAAAGCCACCGTGCCCCATCCTTGCGCGCTCTTCAGCGCAAGGGTGGGAATCCTCAGCTCTCAAACGGCCAGGCTTGGGATCTCCCGCTAATGGAACCGGATAGACCAAACCTCAGGCCCGAACCGGAGGTTCTTCCCTATGGACCAGCCGTTCGACCTCCGCCGGAACCCGCACCGGTGTATCTTCCGCCGGAAACTGCCTGGGAGCAGCCTCCGCCTGGGCGCGTAGCGCATCCAGACTCTCGACGGCCAGAACCTGCTCGTTGAGGACCAGCCCAAACTGCCGCGCCGCCCGATGCGCCACCGCTTCCAGGCCGGGCAGATCCTTGGGCCGCTCCACTTCTTTCTCCAGGCTGGTGACCGCATGGTCGGGAATCCCGCAGGGAATGATCAGCCCGAAGTCGCGCAAATCGGTCGTGACATTGAAGGCGAAGCCGTGCGAGACGATCCCCCGCGCGACATGAATCCCGATGGCGCCAATCTTCCGCTCCGCCCCGCCGAAGTTCGCCTGATCCCTGACCCCTGATCCCTGATCCCTGTTCCCTATTCCCTGTTCCCTATTCCCTGCCTTGCCCCCGCACCAGACGCCGGTCAGCCCGGCGATCCGCCCGGCAGGCACGCCGAACTCGCCGCACAGCCGGATCAGCGCCTCTTCCATCAGCCGGACAAAGTCCACCGGACCCAGACGTCCGCCGCTGGGGTTGCGCAGGCTGCGCAGGTCGAAGATGGGGTAACCCACCAGTTGGCCCGGCCCGTGGTAGGTCACGTCGCCGCCGCGATTGATCTCGTGCAGCGTCACGCCGCGCTTGGCCAGCAGCTCGTCCGAGGCCAGGACGTTGGCCCGGTTGGCGTTGCGCCCCAGGGTCAGCACCGGCGGATGCTCCAGCAGCAGCAGCACATTCTCGACGCGGCCGTCCAGGCGCAGCGCGGCGATCTCCGCTTGCAGCCGCAGCCCCTCGGCGTAGTCCACCCGCCCCAGATAGAGATACTGAATCATGGTCCCTTCGATTGTACTGGCCGCCCGGCGGCCCGGCGCAGGCGGATCTTCGTCTCAAACACGCGCCTGAAACAGGCCAGCAAATGCGGAGCGGACCCGAAGGAAGACCAGGAACCACAGGATCGTGACAAAGAGGCCCGTCCCGATGCTCTTCGGCGCCATGAAGAGGTGGAAGAGAAGGATGTTGACCAGCACCGGGCCGAGCAGGACCAGGGCCAGCGGCACAAAGCGGTTGATCAGGAAGAGAATCGCCGAAACCACCATGACGAGTCCAACGGCATAGAAATAGTGGGTATCCATCAGCAGGGCGGCAAATTGCCCGGCAGGCCCCGCGGGCATGGGGCCGGTGGGGATGAAGTGGAGGATGCCATTGAGGCCGAAGACCAAAAACATCAAGCCCAGCAGATAGCGGGCGATAGCCGCGGCGATCTTCATTGAAATCTCCTTGAGTTGGGCGATTTGGGGGAATCGCAAGGCCTGGATGGCCCGGCATGGACAGGTGGAATGAAACCGCGGTTCCCCCTGCACGAAATGGATGGTTGCGTTCCTGAAGTCGATTCAAATGTTCGTCAGATGCCGCTTTGCCGGGGCCGCGAGGCGCAATTTGATACATTGTCACTAACACGGAGCGCCGCTGAACGATATTGTCTAATTCGTCCTCTCACACATTGCCTCGCCGGGTGGGTTCGGTAGAGGTGTGTCTCTTGGCAACCCGAAAGAGAGGATGATCTCCGTGATCAAAGAGCAATTTGGATGGAGCAGTTTTTTCGAGAGCCAGCTCGCCGGCGGACTTCCCGGCAGGGTGGCCTCGTCGAACCACGGGCGTTTTCTGGTCTGGACCGGCACCGGCGAGGTGGAGGCCAGCGTCAGCGGCCTGCTGCGCCGGGGCGACGGGCTGTGGCCGGCGGTGGGCGACTGGGTCGTTCTGCGCGACGATGCCCAGGTGATCGTCAAGGTGCTCGACCGGCGCACCAAGCTGAGCCGCAAGCAGCCCGAGCGCGAGGTGCGCGAACAGGTGCTGGCCGCCAACATCGACGTGCTGTTCATCGTCAGCGGCCTGGATCGCGACTACAACGAGCGGCGCATCGAGCGCTTCCTGGTGATGGCCCGGGAGAGCGGCGCGCGGCCCGTGGTCCTGCTGAACAAATCCGACCTGGCCGATGAACTGGGCCTCGACTTGGCCGATGTGGTGGCCCGCACCGCCCAGTTGAGCCCCGGTGTGCAGGTGATCCCCTTGAGCGCCAAGACCGACCACGGCCTGGACGCGCTGCCCGCGCAGCTCCAGCCCGGTGAGACAGCCGCGCTGATCGGCTCGTCGGGGGTGGGCAAGTCCACTATCTTGAACCGCCTGCTGGGCGACGAGCGCCAGCGCACCAGCGCGGTCAGCGCCGGCAACAGCCGCGGACGCCACACCACCACCACCCGTCAGTTGTTCGTCATGCCCGGCGGCTGGCTCTTGATGGATCTGCCCGGCCTGCGCGAGGTGCAGCTCTGGACTTCGACCGAAGACCTGGCCGACAGCTTCGACGACATCCAGGAGCTGGCCAAGAACTGCCGCTTCCGCGATTGCGCCCATGCGGGCGAGCCGGGCTGCGCGGTCGAGGCCGCCGGGCTGGCCCCGGCGCGCCTGGCCAACTACCTGAAAATGCAGCGCGAGCTGGCGCATCTCGAGGAGAAGCTCGACCCCAAGCTGGCCAAGGAGACGCGCGCCAAGTGGAAGGCCATCGAGAAGACCGTCCGCCACCACCCCAAGCGCAAAGGGTAGCGCGCATGGCAAGTGCGGGCAGACCCGCTTTGGCGTTACCATAGAAAACCAAAGGGGGAGTCATGGCCACACAGATTGCCCGCGTCGATGGCGCGATTACCGTGGAGATTCCCGAGGAGCTGCTGCGGCAGGCGAATCTCGCCGTCGGCGACCCCGTCGAATGGAGCTTGACCTCCGCCGGGACGCTCTCGCTACGCACGCCTGGTGTCCTGGCCGAGCCGGAGGAAGTGGAAGACGGCTACGAGGAGTGGAAACTGGCCGAAATCCAGGCGGGCTTGAATGCAGCCGAGGCAGGCAAGACCGTTTCCGAGGAGAAGGTTGTTGAGTGGCTGCGCAGTTGGGGTACGACAAATGAGCTGCCGCCGCCGCTATTAAACTGCGCTTTACTGAGCCCGCAATCGAGAGCCTGACTTCGATACGGGACTATATCGCCAAGGACAGTCCCGCCTCGGCAGTTCGGGTTGCTGGCGTCATCTTGGAATCTGTTCTTCGCCTTAAGCAGTTCCCGCGCAGCGGTCGGCCGGGCAGGATAGAAGGAACGCGCGAGTTGGTCGTTCCTGGGATGCCCTATATCGTCGCCTATCGCGTAGTGGACGACGTGATCCTGATTCTCTCTGTCGTTCATGCCAGCCGCAAATGGCCGAGAAAGTTGTAGATTCGTAGTTGCGAGGAAAGCGGAGACACCGCCATGAGGCCGTCCGAGGTATTGCCGCAGCACCGGGAAACGATCCGCCGGCTCGTGCAGGAAGCCGGGATGGCCAACCCGCGCGTCTTCGGCTCCGTGCTCCACGGCGACGACGTGGAGGGCAGCGACCTGGATATTCTGGTGGACCCTGCGCCGCGCGCCAGCCTGCTCGCCATGGAAAAACTCCAGGCCCAATTGGAGAAGGTCACCGGCATCAAGATCGATCTGCGGACGCCGGAAGAGATTCATCAACGCTTCCGCGGAAAGGTTCTTTCCGAGGCGGCAGCGTTGTGAACAAAGACGATCTCACCGCCAAAGACTTCCTCCAGCATATTCTGGAGGCAGCTGATCGTGTCCTCCGTTATACCCAGGGCATGAGCCGCAAGGAGTTCTTTGCCGATACGATGGTCCAGGACGCCGTGATTCGCAACGTGGAGATCGCCGGCGAAGCCGCCAACAACCTGTTGGAAGCCGCTCCCGACATTGGCGCAAGGTATCCGTCGATTCCCTTTGTCCAGATTCGCGGAATGAGAAACCGCGTTGCGCACGGTTATTTTGCTGTAAGTCTCCCGATGATCTGGGATACCGTGCAGGAGGACATTCCAGAACTGCGCCAGCAGATTGCGAAGGTGCTCGGGGAGCTGCAAGCGGAGGAATAAGGATGGAAGAGCAAGTGTATCAACAAACCGAAGGTGAATCTGAACCGAAACGGCTATACCACTACACTACGTACGATGGCCTTCTTGGGATACTTGGAGGTAAGGAGAGGAATATATGGGCGACGCACGCACGATATCTCAATGACGCGAGTGAAGGAAAGAAACTACAGAAGATTCTTCTGGACGAGATTGCAAGTATAAGAGAATCAATTACCCCGATGTCTTACGATTTTGGACGTCTGGTAGTGGAGCGGATCACTTCGCATCATGTCTTTATAACTTCATTTTGTAAAGATGGAAACTTACTTAGCCAGTGGCGAGCCTACTCAGGTAACGCAGGTGGGTTTAGCATAGGTTTTAATCGTAGTCACCTTACCGAAGTATCAAAACACTATCTTGCGTCCCAACCTGGCGCGGTCTACCCCTGCGATATTCCCCTTCAGGAATGCGAATATTGCGACGAGAATAGTACTGCACAATTCAAGACTATAGCTGAGCAATTGGCATTTTGGTTCAAGGACTCGGTAGTTTCGAAAGGAAAGCCTGGACCTGATTTGGATATCCCTAAAGACGCGAGAGAAATATCAGAAGAAGCGTTCAAACGCTATTGGAACATTTGTAAAAAGGTTCCATTTCTGAAAGATATTGGATTCAAAGAAGAGTCGGAATGGAGAATGGCGTTCATTCTTTCAAAGGACTTTCTTAAATCCAATCTCAAATTCAGATGTCGCAATTCGATGTTAATTCCGTACCTCGAAATTGGCTTGAGACTTGATAGCTCACCCACTGGGATTGAGCAGATCTTCGTCGGACCCTGCCCGCATCCAGAGGAATCCCGAGAGGCGGTCGAAATGCTGCTCGAAAAGGAGGGTATTCGGGACGTAAAGGTCAAAGACTCCCAAATCCCCTACCGCAACTGGTAAAGCCTCGAACCCTATGCGAGCGAATAGCGAGCGACTGGCCCCACCGCAGGTGGCTTACCGCGCGCTTTCGATCTGGCGGCTGATCCAGCGGCTCAGGCTTACGCCTTCGACTGCGGCACACAGAACGGCTTTACGGTGCAGTTCCGGCTCGGTACGCAGCAGAATTTTTCCGTTGAAGGCGCGGTCGGGCTGCTGGCCGGTCTCGGCGCATAGCTCCAGATAGCTGTCGATGCTCTCGCGGAAGGCGCGTTCCAGTTCCGTGGCCGTCCTGCCCTCGAAGTGAATTACGTCGCGCAGCCCGGCGACCGTGCCGGAGAATGTCTTGTCTTCCGGATCGAAGTCGATTGGCCCGGCGGCATACCCTTTGTACTCCATCATGGCTTCACCCCCGCGTTGATAAGGAACTGGCGAACGGCATCGACGGCGCCTCTTTTGGTCTCCGGCCTCGGGTGCGGGCGATGGAAGACGGCGGTTACGCCGTTCAGTCTCGCCGCAACCCTGCTTCCCGCTCGCTCCGTCACCTCGCCTCCCAATCCGCGAATCAGAGATTCAACTGCGGACCAGCGAATATCCGCTTTGGTAGGTCGGGCGAAGACGGCGTTCAGCGTTGTCTGTTGCGCCTTGTTCATGGCCAGGGAAACCTCGTCTCTCCGGTTCCAACAGGACGAGAAGATGATAGCATATTCCGCTATCTCGACATGGCGATGTTTTGGAAGAGCGCCCCCGGCATTCTGGAAACTCGATTCGCGCTACACTAGACCCTGGCAGGAGGACCGGGCGGTCGCTGCCGGAGGGCGTGCGCAAGCGCGGTTCTTCGGGGGAGGAAAGTCCGAACTCCGCAGGGCAGTGTGCCGGATAACGTCCGGGACGCGGGCGTCAAGGCCCGTGGACGGCCAGTGCCACAGAAAAGATACCGCCCCGGCTACCCCTCTTTCGAGAGGGCGACCCTGGAAACGCAAGACCCGAGTTGGCCCGGTTTTCCTGGTCCGTTCGCCGTTGCGAAACTTCCAGCGCCGGGGTAAGGGTGAAATGGTGCGGTAAGAGCGCACCGCCTCGCCGGTAACGTCGAGGGCAGGGTAAACCCCACACGGAGCAAGACCAAATAGGGAGGGATGCGGCGGCCAAGAGCCAGGCAGCCGTTGCGTGCCGGCCCGGCGCGCCCAGGCGGCTCTTTGCGGAGCGCGGCGCTTCTTCAGGCTGCCCGATGCAATCGCCGAAACCTCCGGGTAGGTCGCTGATGAACGTCCGCGGCGACGCGGCGTCTAGAGGAATGACCGCACACGACAGAATTCGGCTTACAGGATCTTCCTGCCGACTCTTTCGTCGATCGACCGCCCCGGCCAGGAGAGCTTTCCTGCCGGGGCTGGCCATTTTCTGGCGCTCGCAATCAGCCGAGCTAGCAGTCGGGCAGCTTCCGGGTGATCCAACCAAGCAGCATCTCGCGCCCAAAGGAGAGCAGAGCAAACGCAGGAACGACGATGATCGGATACACCATACCGTAGCCTTCAGTCAGGAGGCAGGAAACATCGGCGGGCGTTCCTTGGAATCGAAAAACTCCATAGCCCTCGAATAGAAAATCCTGCGCAAAATACAGGAGCAAACCGACGGCGAGAGCGGTCAGCAAGGACCTTAGCCAAACCAACTTCAACCATGTTCCGTCCCTGCATCTCAGTAGGCCGACCAAAAGGCTGGACAGAAAGTCGAGAGAAGTGGCAAGCAGGGTGAATCTTAATGAAGCGAGTAGCACGCTCGGGCGATGAGAGTCTCCGCAGAAAGGGTCGCCAGCATCGAGCCAGTTGAGGAATGCGAACGCAACAAGTGCGTATGCGATTACGAGCATGAGGCGCGTGCTTCTGCGACTGACCATAGAGCTCTTCCTATCAGGCACTTCGGATGATACCGGATGCACGCCTCGCCTTGGTCCTATGATGGAAATATGTTGCGTGTGAAACTGTTGGAAACCGGCGCCCGGCCTCCCGTCGTGGCGCATCCCGGCGAAGACCTGGGCTACGATCTCTTTGCGTTGGAAGCCGTCGTTCTGGCCTCCCGAGCCACCGTCAAGGTCCGCACGGGCATTGCCGTCGAGGCCCGCCACCCCCAGACCGGCGCGCCCTTGGGCCTGCTGGTGCGGGACCGCTCGTCGATGGCCTCGCGGGGCATCGCCACCACCGGCGGCGTCATCGACGCCGGCTACCGCGGCGAGATCCTCGTCCTGATGACCAACCTGAGCGAGACCGCCATCGAGTTAAAGGCCGGCGAGAAGATCGCCCAGATGATTCCCGTCCCCGTGCTCACCGGCGCGGTCGAAGAGGTGGAAAGCCTGGAAGACTCGGCCCGCGCGGCGAAGGGATTTGGCAGCTCCGGAAGGTGAGAGAGGCAGCTTTTAGCTCTTAGCTCTTAGCTCTTAGCTCTTGGCTTGTTGTCGCTGGATTTGGCTCCGATCCGACTTTTGCCCGATGTGTGCCCAGGGCTGCCACGCCTAGGATGGGGTTGAAGTTAGGAATCCCCGCCATGGCTCCAAAACACAAAGGCCTCTGCAACCTCCTGGCCTACTTTTTGCTCTGCGAAGCGATTCTTCTCAACGGGTGCGGAGGTTCCTCGGCCACCAGTTCGTCGACGCCCACGACGCCGGCGGCTCCCGCCTCGGCCGTAGCCTTCGCCAACGGCGCCGATCTCGGCTGGCTCACCCAGTTGGAGAGCATGGGCTACACCTGGGTCGATCGGACCGGCGCTCCCCTGAGCGCGCTGCAAATCCTCAAGAACCAAGGCATCAACACCGTCCGCATTCGCACCTTCGTGAATCCCACCATCGCCGCGGGCAGCCTGGGCGTGGGCAACAACGATCAGGCGGGGAGCCTGGCGCTGGCCAAGGCCGCCCATGCCATGGGCTTCCAGATCGTGATCGATTTTCATTACAGCGATACCTGGGCCGACCCTGGGCACCAATCGATTCCTGCCGCGTGGGCTACTCAGACCTATCCGCAACTGCAAACCAGCGTCTACAACTACACGTTCCAGTTCATGACGGCGCTGGCCGCCGAGGGAATCTACCCGCAATGGGTGCAGGTGGGCAACGAAATCAATTCTGGAATGCTCTGGCCCATTGGCTCAGTTGGCGCCACAACCTCAAACGGCAACAACTTCACCCAGCTCACCGGCCTGATCAACAGCGGCTACGCCGCGGTGAAGGCGGTCAGCAGCACCACGCAGGTCGTCATCCACATTGCAGGGATCGGCAATCTCAGCGATTTTGAGTGGTTCTACGATGGGCTGGTAGCCGCCGGCGGCAAGTTCGACGTCATCGGCGGCTCTTATTACGACGGGCCGGGAAACATTGCCACCGTAGCCGCGAACCTGAAGACGCTGGCCGCCCGCTACAACAAACCGGTGATGATCTGCGAGATTGGCCATTCGTACAGCGATCCGGCCGGCGCGTACAACGATGTGCAGACCGCCATCCAGGCAGTGAAAGCCGTGCCCAACAACCAGGGCCTGGGCGTCGTCTATTGGGAGCCGGAAGCTCCCGACGACGCCGCCACCAACGGTTACTCCCTGGGCGCCGTTACCGAGGGCCAGGGACAGGTGCTTCAGTTTACCGCCGCGATGAATGCCTTTCTCCCCTGACACCCCGTCTCGCGGCCGGGAGAGGGCAGGTGCGGTTCCGGCCTACGCGTGCTCCTGCCACGGGTCGTAGGTGCCCACGCTCCAGGTATGCCCTTCGGGGTCTTTGACGGCGAACTCGCGGCTGCCGTAGGGCGTGTCTTGCAGCGGGCGCGTCACGGTCGCACCGGCAGCCAGGGCGCGGGCGTGGGCCGCATCGGCGTCCGGAACCACCAGATAAATGCCGCACGTCTCCACGCCGCCCAACTCCTGGGGCGACTTGAAGCCGCGCGCGTATTCATCGTCTTTGGCGGAGCCGAGCATCACGATGCCGTTGCCGAGGGACAGTTCGGCATGAAGAATGGTTCCGTTTTCGCCTTGGTAGACGGCGTGGCGCTCGAAGCCAAAGACCGTGCAAAGCCAGTTGATGGCGGCGGGAGCGTTCTTGTACCGATGGGCGGGGATGACGGTGCTGCGGAATTCAGGCATAGGGGAAGCCTCCGCGGGCAGATTAGCGCGAAACCCGGCCGGAGGGCAATCCGATATTCTTGGCAGCATGGGACTGCCCCCCGGCGATCGAGAACTCGTACAGATCGTGGATGCGGCGCTGGCCGAGGCCGCGCGCCGGGCCGGGGCGTGGCTGGCCTGCCGTCCGGGGTGCACGCAGTGCTGCCATGGCGCATTCGCCATCGGACCGTTGGATGCCTTGCGGCTGGCCGCCGGAATGGATGCGCTGCGGGCGGCGCAACCGCTCTTGGCCGCGGAGGTCGAGCGCCGCACGCAGGCCTGGATCGCCGCGCACGGGCCGGAGTTTCCCGGAGACCCGGGAACAGGTCTGCTGGGAGAGTCCGATGCGGAGCAGGAACGATTTGAGGAGTTCGCCAACGAGGCGGCCTGTCCAGCGCTCGATCCGGCGACCGGCCGTTGCGACGTCTACGCCTGGCGACCCATGACTTGCCGGGTCTTCGGGCCTCCGGTGCGTATGGGCGCAGGCGAGGCGCTGGGCCATTGCGAACTGTGCTTTGCCGGCGCAAGCGCCGAGCAGGTTGCGGCTTGCGAGATGAGCATTCCCCATGCGCTTGAGGCCGAACTGCTGGAAGCAAGCGAGCAGAAGGGTGAGACCGTGGTGGCGTTCGCGCTGTTGCGCTGAGGTGTGCCGAGCCTTGGCGACACATTTCTCCCGATAAACAGGCCGCTTTGGAGCGCCGCAAGGGGGCAAGCACAAACTTGCGAGTGAGTGTTCTTAACAAACCTCTCGCCAACTGAGCGATTTGTAATTTATAATCCGCGTGGCTATTTCTGTTTTGGGAACATGGCATCTGTTCCCCGCGAGACCGGAAGCGATTCTCTCAAATGAGATGCGCCTGCTCGGCAAGAGGGTTTTCCGAACAGGCATCATTCCGCTGTTGTCTGGGATGCCATTTTTCCCCAGAATTGAGCCGCTGCCCCAAACCGGCGCGAAGTTGAGCCAGCTCGGAACCCAGAGTTGTCTGTGAGCCGTCCAGACAGAGGAAGAACGAATGAAAGCCAGCAATTTGGCAACGCTCAGGTTCATATCGCTGCTCTTCCTGTTGCCTGGACTTGCCGGGCTGATCCTTTCCGCCATGGTCTCGACACACTATCGGGATACCTTGCCTAGAATGCCCGCCCCCGAAGAGTTGCGCATGACACCGCGCAACATCGACGGCACCGTGGTCTACCAGACCGCGGAAGAAGATAGCCGCCTCAGCGTCATGGAGTATTCCTCCGTGGGGGTGTTTCTGGTCGGCCTCTCCCTGGGGTTGGTCTATCTCGAAAAGTGGGGCGGTTTCCGCGCAAAGGAAGCCGAAGACGAAGACAAGCTCAGGGAAGACTTCACTTAGACTCGACTTCGAGATCGATGCCTTGGTCGAGGAACCGGAGCCCTCTACAATAGACCGATGCCGGAGCTTCCCGAGGTAGAAACCATTGCGCGTGGCGTCCACCAGCGGGTGCAGGGGGACTGCATTTCCCAGGTTTGGTTCGGCTCCCACCGCGAACCGTTCAAGACGGCACCCGCGCGGCAGGCCGAGGGGCTTGAAGGGCGCACAATTCTGGCCGTGCATCGCACCGGAAAGCACATCGTCTGCGAGCTTGGGCCGGCCAGTGGGAATTTTCAGGCCAGACCACAAGCCGGACCGCGCGCCCAATGGATTGTGCACCTTGGCATGACCGGGCGTTTGCTGGTCACCACCCCGGATGGCCCTGTACCCTCCCACACTCATGCACGTTTGGGCCTGGCCAGCGGCCGCGAGCTGCGCTTTGTGGATCCGCGGCGCTTCGGCAGACTCGAATTCCGCGACCTGGACTGTGACGCGCCTTTCAGCGCCTCCGGGCAGGATCCGCTCACCATTGCGCGGGCGGAGTTTGCCGAGCTCTTCCGCGGGAGGAAGCTGGCCATCAAGGCCGCTCTTCTCAACCAGAACCTCCTGGCCGGGGTGGGCAACATCTACGCCGACGAGAGCCTCTTCCGCGCCGGCTTACGACCGCGCCGAATGGCCGGGCGGCTCACCAAATCCGAGCTGGAACGCTTGCGCCTGGCGCTGCGGGAAGTTCTCGAGCACGCCATTCGCCTGGGCGGATCTTCGGTCTCCGATTACGTAGACGCCGACGGCGTGCGCGGCTTCTTCCAGTTGGAGCATTGCGTCTACCTGCGCACCGGCCAGCCATGCCGCCGCTGCCAAACGCCGATCCGGCGGATTCTGCTTGCCGGCCGGGGGACCCACTACTGCCCCCATTGCCAGCACTAGAGATTCCAGGCAAGCGCTCCGCCGAGCCGACGGGATCCCTCTCGATTTTCATCGGCGACAGGCGCGCACAGGTCAGGGCACCCCAATACAGGAAAGAGGAAAAGATTTCAAGGGGGAATTCTATGGTTTTCTGCATTCTTCCCGCAAAATACCTCCCATAATGCAGAAAACTAAAGTAAGGGAATTCCTTCAAGCCGCTGAAAACAAACCAGAGCCGGTTTGGCACACCGATTGCTATATAGAGGGTGCCAGTGATGATCCGGCTGCTGGAGAGATGTCCGGCCGCCCAAAGAACAGCAGACACCCGGCAAGAGCCTCCGCCAACGAAGCGGCCCTGAAAAGGGAAAACCGGCCGGGGAAGCCTGCAGTAGGTGCGGTGGATATAACCACCGCCCACAAAATACTTGGGAGGCCAGTGGCCAGCGCAGGAGATAACAGAAACGCCATTCCTTTGGGAATGGCGTTTTTCGCGTTTGCCCCTTTTCAAGACCTGGGTGTCGCCCGCTTTCCGGGGCGGCCGCGGGAGTCTCCCCAAGGGCAGCGCCGGACGGAGCCCCTTGCTTTGTGGACAAGAATAGTCTAGAATCCTTCCATGATCGGTCACTCCTGTTGTCGCCGCTGTACGCCGCCTCGCGCGCACGGTTGACCTGGGTCTGACGTTCCATCGAAAGTCCACGGTTTTCATGACGCCCGCGATGCAGCCCCAGCTGCCGCGGGCTTTCTATTTCTATCGACAAGGGAGAATACGATGACACTCGCCATCCAAGAGAAGGAAACAAAAGCGCAACGCGCCGAGCGCCTGAAGCGGGAAAAGAACCCCTGGGAGGCCTTCGACGAAGTCCGGGCCTTTGCGCGCGCTGGCCGCACGAGTGTATTGCCGGAGTGGGCCAACCTCTACTTCAAGTGGTGGGGCATCTACACCCAGGGCGACGGCGTGGGCGCAACCGGCGGCAAGGGCGGCGAAGGCGTCACTTCGGACTATTTCATGATGCGCATCGGCATCCCCAACGGCATTGTCTCTTCCCACCAGCTTCGCACCATCGGCGGGCTGGCGCGCAAGCACGCCAACAATCTGGCCGATATCACCGTCCGCCAGGCGATTCAGCTTCACTGGCTGACTATCGAGTCGCTGCCCGAAGTGGTGGACGCGCTGGACGCCATCGGCATGTCGCCCAAGGGCGCTTGCGGCGACGTGGTGCGCAACGTGACCGGCTGCCCGCTGGCTGGCGTGGCCCACGACGAGCTGATCGACTCCTCGCCCCTGGCCCAGGAGATCGCGCAACTGCTCACCGCCAATCCCGAGTTCCACAACCTGCCCCGCAAGTTCAAGATCTCCGTCACCGGCTGCCCCGCCTGGTGCTCTCACCCGGAGATCAACGATGTGGGCCTCACCGCGGTCAAGCACAACGGGCAGGTCGGCTACTCCCTGCGCGTGGGCGGAGGCCTCTCCAAGGAGCCGCATCTGGCTGTCCGCCTCGACGCCTTCATTCTTCCCGAGCAGGCGGTGCGCGTGGTGCGCGCCGTGGCCGAAATCTTCCGCGAGCAGCAGGGCCTGCGCGAAAACCGCGACCGCGCCCGCCTCAAGTATCTTTTCCTGAAGGAGGGATGGACCCCCGAGAGCTTTCTGGCCGAGTTGCAATCGCGCCTGGACTTCACCCTGCTGCCCGGCGCGCCCGAGCAGATTCCCGACGAAATCCTGCGCGACCACGTCGGCATCGAGCGCCAGCGCCAGCCGGGCTTCAGCTCCGTGGGCGCAACCGTGCTGCGCGGCCGGATGACCGGCGAGCAACTGGAAGCCGCCGCCGATCTGGCGGACCGCTTCGGCAGCGGCGCATTGCGCACCACCGTCAGCCAGAATCTGCTCTTCCTCGATGTCCCCAACAGCAAGGCGCACGAGCTGATCCGCGAGCTGGGCAAGATCGGCCTGCAGGTGGAAGGCTCGACCTTCTGGCGCGGTGCGGTCGCCTGCACCGGCACCGAGTTCTGCAAGCTGGCGATTACCGAAACCAAGGGCTTTACCCGCTGGCTGGTAGACGAACTGGAAGAGCGCCTGCCAGAATTCGATCAGCAGCTTCGGTTGAACGTGACCGGCTGCCCCAACAGTTGCGGCCAGCATTGGATCGCGGACATCGGCATCGAGGGCAAGAAGATCAAGCACGAAGGCAAGCTGACCGACGCCTACTACTTCTGCCTGGGCGGAGCGGTGGGCCAGCACGCGGCCATTGCGCGCCCGGTGGGCTATCGCTGCCCCGCGCCGCTGGTGCCCGAGGCCATCGAGCGCCTGCTTCGCCACTACCTGGCCACCCGCCAGCGCGAGGAGAATCTTCGCGCCTGGTTCGGCCGTCACTCCAACGACGAACTCCGCGCTCATCTGGCCGGCGAAGTTCTTGACGCCGTCGAGCGCGACCAGCCCACCGGACGCGTGCTGGCGGCCGCCGCCGATTAAGGAGCACGCCATGAGCCTTCTGCCGATCTTTCTGAATCTCGATGCACGCCGCTGCCTGCTGGTTGGCGCCGGCAACGTCGCGCTCGAAAAGATCGGCAGCCTGCTCAGGACCGGACTCGAACTCCACGTCGTCGCGCCCCAGGCCCGCCCCGAGATCCAGCAGTTGGCCCACGAAGGCAAGCTCGCCTGGGTGCAGCGTCCGTTCGAGGAATCCGACCTGGACGGCAACTTCCTGGTCATCGCGGGTACCGACTCGCCCGAAGTGAACGCAGCGGTCTATCGCGGCGCGGTGGAGCGCAACATCCCCTGCAACAGCGTCGACGACATTCCCAACTGCGACTTCTTCTTTGGCTCGGTGGTCCGCCGCGGCGAGTTGCAGATCGCCATCTCGACTGCTGGAGAGAGCCCGGCCCTGGCCCAGCGCCTGCGCCGCGAGATCGACGAGCAGCTACCGGAAGACCTTGGCCCGTGGCTCGAGAACCTGGGCGAATTGCGGCGCGAAGTGCTGGAAACCCATCCCCGCGGCGAAGCCCGCCGCTTGCTCCTCCATCGCCTGGCACAGCGACCGGTCTGCGAGTCCGCCTTTTGCCCGTCGCGCCAGATGGCTCGCGCGCCGCTCGGGCAACACGGCGGAGAGGCCGGAAAGGTCTATCTGGTCGGCGCTGGCCCCGGCGATCCCGACCTGCTGACGGTCAAGGCATTGCGCCTCCTCCAGACCGCCGATCTCATCCTGCACGACGACTTGGTTCCACAGGCGGTGCTCGAATTGGCTGCGTCCGGCGCGGAGGTGGTCAACGTGGGCAAGCGCTGCGGCGTCAAGGAGATTACCCAGGAGGAGATCAACGCGCTGATGGTCAAACATGCGCTGGCCCGGCGCAGCGTGGTCCGCCTCAAATGCGGCGACCCGCTGCTCTTTGGCCGCGCGATCGAGGAGATGACCGCCCTGACCGAGGCCGGCGTGCCCTTCGAGGTGGTTCCAGGAATTACCGCCGGTTTCGCTGCCGCGGCGGCCATCGGCTGCTCTCTCACCGGCCGCAACCGTGCCTCGAGCGCCCTTTTCACCACCGGCCATCACGCGGCCTCGCACTACGTCTCGCCCTTGCCGGAGATCGAAGACGCAACCCGCGTGGTCTATATGCCGGGCCGCGATCTGAGCGCGCTGGCCCAGGATTGGCTGGATCGGGGTCTGCCGCCCGACTTTCCTTGCGCCGTGGTCTCCCGCGCCGCGCAGCCCGGCCAGCAGGTCCTCTACACCACCCTCGCCGCCCTGGGCGAAGCTCCGCCCACTGCCGCGCCGAGCCTGCTCATCGCCGGTTGGACGGTGCGCGAAAGCCGGGCCGCGGTCCTTGCGGCAGCCGGCGAAGAACCCGTCAAAGCCTGATCTCCCGCATGAGGCCGGGGCGGTTTAGCGCATTTTCACGGACGATGGAAGGAAGCTCCGTGCCCCATCCATTGAGCGTTCTTTGCGAAATGGGGGGGAACCCTCGAATTCTACCCAACAGGAATTCTGAAGATGCCTTGGCGTTTCAGCCTACCGGCATGGTCGCGTCGTAGACGATGCGGTTCCTTCCCGCTCGTTTGGCCTCGTACATCGCCTTGTCGGCCAGATCCAGGAACTGCTCCGCCGACATCTCCTGGTCGCCCTCCAGAATGCTGACGCCAAAACTGCAGGTGACTTTGACCTCTCCGCCGGGAAATTCGATGGGGTCGGTGCAAACCGCGTTGTGCACGGCAACCAGGCGATCGGGGTCTTTGGCGGCGTCCAGATCGGGCATCGCCAGCAGGAACTCCTCCCCGCCCAGGCGTCCGACCGCGTCGTAGGGCCGGATCGAAGCCAGCAGGCGGCGGGCGACTTCGCGCAGCACTTCGTCCCCTGCCATGTGCCCCTGGGTGTCGTTGATGGACTTGAAGTGATCCATGTCGATCATCACCGCCGTCAGAACTCCCTGGTCGCGCCGGGCGCGGATCATCTCCCGGTTCAGCCGATCGATGATGGCGCCGCGATTCAGCAGGCCCGTCAGGGCGTCGTGGGTGGCCTGCAAATGAAGCGCTTCGCGCGCCTCGGTCAGTTGCTGCTTCTCCTGCTCCAACTCCTCGGTTCGCTCCCGCACCAGCGATTCCAGCAGCGCCTGGCGCACCACCAGCCTGCGCTCGCGGAAGTGCAGAAAGGCATAGACCAGCAGGAGCAATACCGCGCCCACAAGCAACTCAAAGCCCAAGCTTTGCCACCAGGGAGGCCGCACGCGGAAGGAGAGAACGGCAAGCGGCGAGCGAATCCCGCGGTCCAAGTCCTCCGCGTACACTTCCAGCCGATAATTGCCGCCGGGAAGCGCCGAATAACGCAAGTCCGGGCTCCCGGTCGAAATCCAGTCCTGATCCACCCCGATCAAACGGTATTTGTAAACGATCGACGAGCGATCGTCGAAGGGCAAAGCGGCGACGTGCACCCGCAGCGGCTCCCGCGTCCACGCAAACGAGGCCCAGGAGGCTACCGGCACCGTTTCCTTGCCCAGCGTGGCGCTGGTCACCACAATCCGCAATTCGCTCTGGTCGAAGATGGCCGCAGGATGCAGCAAGTGCGAGATGCCGTTCGAGGTGCCAAACCACACCGTCCCGTCGCTGTCGTCCAGAAACGCGTCCTCGTTGCAGTCGTTCCAGGCCAGCCCGTCCTTTTCCGTCAGGTGCCTCCAGCGGCTGCCGTTGAAGGCATAGACTCCGAAGCCCGTGCCCACCCACAACCAGCCGCGCCGATCGAGCGACAGGAACATGATCTCGGCGGAGCTTAGCTCTGCCGCCGGCTGCGGCAAAGCATCGCTGGCTACATCCCCCTGGACGCGAACGTGCAGCACCCCGGTCGAGGCCCCGCCCAGCCAGAGCGTGCCGTCCTTTGCGCAGGCCAGGGTAGCGAATCCGTTCGAGGGGTCCCGGCCGGGAAACTGAATCTTGCTCCAGCGGTTGCCCGACCGATGCACCAGCGCGGATTGCGAGGCGAACCACAGACCATGCCCGCTGTCCTCGCAGGCGTCGTAGAACAACTGATCGGCGACCGCGGAATTCTTCACCTTGGTCATCGCGCCGCTGGCCGGATTGAAGCTGTTGAGGCCGGTGCTGGTCAGCGCCCACATCCTGCCCGAAGAGTCCTGCCAGGCCTGCCGCATCCCGGAGGGCGTCTTCCACTGCCGCATCTTGCCGGTCTCTGGAACGTACTCGAGGGTGCGCCCCGCCAAGGACGAAAACCATAGCCCGTGCTGATGGTCTTGCAGCAGCGAGATGACCTGCCCGGTGGGCACGTCCTTGTTGGGACGCCAGGGAACAAACCGCCCGGCCGCGCGATCCAGCGTGGCAATGCCGTGCTCGGTCGCCACCCACATGGTTCCCAGGGGGTCGCGGGCCATCATCCACACCAGATTCCCTGCCAGCCCCTGCCCCGAGGCCCAGGTCTCCCAATCGCCGCTGCCCAGCAGCCGCTCCACGCCCCTTCCATACGTCCCCAGCCAGAGAATCCCGTCGCGATCGGTCATCAACGCCAGAACGCCAGGGCCGCTCAGGCCGTTTCCCGCGTCGAGGATCTGCCAGTGACTCTGATCCCAGATCGCCAGCCCTCCGTCGGTGCGAGTCACAATCCGATGGTGGGCATCTTCCACGATGGGCAGGAAAGGGCTGTTGAAGGTGACCGGCGCGGGCGAGATGTCTTCCTGTACGAAGCGATCGCCGTGCGGGCCGAGCTGCAGAATATGTTGAAACCCGCGCGCCCACAGCCGGCCCGTCGAGTCCTCAAGAAACCAGGACCAGGTGTCCGGGACCACCCCCGCCGGCTCATCCCACACACGCACCTTCTCGGCGGAGATTTGGCAGATGGAATTGCCGCATCCTGCCCAGATCGTCCCGTTGCGACTGGCATACACGCTGCCGATGGTCTTGAGCTGAGGGTGGGCGTCGAGCCAGGGCGGGGCAAAGTACGGTTGAGCGGTCCATCTTCCGTCCGCTCCGGTGCGCACGATCTGAATCAGGCGGTGATCGATCACGGCCAGCACCTGACCCGGCCCGGTCGAGCCGATCACTTGGCCTCCGCGACTGTGCACCTCGCCCGCCACGGCCATCGCGGTGAAGTGCTTGCCATCGCCGTGATACAGGCGGTTGGTGGTTCCCACCCACAGTTCCCCACCCGCATCTTCATGAATGGAAACAATATAACTATCCAGCAGGCCCTGCTCGGCGCCCTTGCGGATGTACGACGATCCATCGTACTGGTAGAGGCCGTTCTCGGTGCACACCCACACCACGTCCGTATGGTCTTGCAGCAGGCAATTCACCGTCAGGCTGTTCAGTCCCTTGTTCTGCCGGTCTTCCTGAAAGGCATACTGCTGCGCGCCCGCAGACGGGACCATAAGCTGGCTCAGCACCAGCATTGCGCCAAGTAGCCGGACCGGGAACATGCCTTTCACCCTATCGGCATCGAACGCCAGCAAAACAACAACTTTCGTTGTATGGACGAGCCCGCGAACCGCGCGAAGAATCCAGCGCGCGGCCCGCGAAACGCCTTATGGGTAAATGCGGTGCAGCGTGCGCGCGAAGGGAATCGTCTCCCGCACGTGATCCAGACCGCAGATCCACGCCACCGCGCGCTCGATGCCCATGCCGAAGCCGGAGTGCGGCACGCTGCCGTAGCGCCGCAAGTCCAGGTACCACTCGAAGGCTTCCCTGGGCAGCTTGTGCTGATCGATGCGCGCGCTCAGCAACTCGTAGCTCGAAACGCGCTGCGAACCGCCGATGATCTCGCCGTAGCCCTCGGGCGCCAGCACATCCACGCACATGGCAAAACGCGGGTCCAGCGGGTCCGGCTCCATGTAGAACGCCTTCACATCGGCCGGGTAGCGATTCACCATCACCGGCTTGTCGAATTGCGAACTGAGCCAGGTCTCGTCCGGCGAACCGAAGTCGTTTCCATACTCGAACGGCGCTTCCAGATGGCCGTCCTTGTAGGCCTGGTTCAGCATCTCGGCGGCCACGTCGTAGCGCAGGCGCGGAAACGGCGGGCAAATGGCTTCCAGCTTGGCCACGTCTCTCCCGATCACCGCCAGCTCCGAGGCCCGATTCTTGAGCACGCTGCGCACAATGTGGCTGAGGAAGTTCTCCGCCAGTTCCAGCAGCCCGTCCAAGTCGCAGTAGGCCACCTCCGGCTCGATCATCCAGAACTCCGTCAGGTGGCGGCGGGTCTTGGACTTCTCCGCCCGGAAGGTCGGTCCAAAGCTGTAGACCTTGCCCAGCGCCAGGGCCGTGGACTCGATATAGAGCTGCCCGGACTGCGTCAGGAAGGCCGGATCGCCGAAGTAGTCCACCGGAAACAGCGTCGAGGTCCCTTCGCAGGCCGCCGGCGTCAGAATGGGCGGATCGGTGCGGATAAAGCCATTGGTGTCGAAGTACTCCGCCGCGGCCCGCATGATCTCCGCGCGGATGCGCAGGATCGCGGCCTGGCGCGGGGAGCGGATCCACAGATGGCGGTGCTCCATGAGGAAATCGACGCCGTGCTCCTTCAGCGTGATGGGATACGGATCGGACTCGGGCACGCGCTGAATTACCTGCACATCCTCGATGTCCAGCTCGAAACCGCCATGCGCCCGCTTGTCGGCGCGCACCTTGCCGGTAACGATCACCGAGGACTCCTGGGTCAGCCCTTTCAGCGTCTCGAAGACGGTGGCAGGCACGCTCTTCACGTGCGCCACACCCTGCACCGTGCCGGTTCCGTCGCGAAAGATGGGAAACAGCAGCTTGCCGCTCTCGCGGAGGTTGTAGAGCCATCCGCGCAGCGTGACGGACTGGCCTTCGTGCTGGCCGAGAGTGGCAATCGTGGCCACCGGCGGCAGAACAGGCGCCGCTTCCGCGGCAGTCGAGTTGGGAGCTTCAGGGACGTTGAGGTCTTCAGGCATGGTTTTCCTTGACGGGCCGGAAGGATGCTTGCGCGGCCGGACTATCCAGAATAACGCGGCGCGGCGGGCTACCGTGCGGCCGCCAGGGCGGCGCCCAGGGCCAGGTTGATGGTCGAGTGTGTGAACTGAAACCCGGCGGCCAGCAACTTCGCCGGGTGAACGCGGGCGCTGGCCAGCAGGGCTTCGCCGGCCATCTCTCCCCGAGCCAGCCGCAACGCAAAGGCCGGCGCGGGCAGCAGCGCCGGGCGATGGACCGCGCGGCCGAATGCGCGGGTGAATTCGGCATTGGTCACCGCTTGCGGCGCGGTCAGGTTCACCGCCCCGGCCAGGCTCGGCGTGCGAAGGACGAAGAGGATCGCCGCAACGGCGTCGGCCAGCGAAATCCAGCTCATCCACTGCCGCCCGGACCCCAGCGGGCCGCCCAGCCCCATCCGGAAGAGCGGCAGCATCTTGGCCAGCGCGCCTGGACCGGGACCGAGCACCACGCCGAAGCGCAGATGCACCACCCGGACGCCCGCCTCCACTGCGGGCTGCGCGGCGGCTTCCCACTCCTGGCAGAGATCGGCCAGGTAGCCCGCGCCGGGGGCGGAGGTCTCGTCCAGCATCTCTTCCCCGCGGTCGCCGTAGATGCCCACGGCGGAGGCCACCAGCAGCGTCCGCGGCGGCTGCCTGAGCCGTGCCAAAGCCGTCGCCAGAGCGCGGGTCGAATCCACGCGGCTGGCCGTCATCTCCCGCTTGTAGGCCGCCGTCCAGCGATGCCCGGCCACATTGGCCCCGGAAAGATGGATGGCCCCGGAGCATCCTTCCAACGCATCGAGCTGCGCAAAAGGCGCTGCCTGCCCGGGCTTCCATTGCAGTTGGTCTGCCCCGGCGGGCGCACGGCGCACCAGTTGCAGCACGGAGAAACGACGGGCCGTCAGAGCCTGGTGAAGCGCCGTTCCCAGCATTCCGGACGCGCCGGAGAGCAGGAGCCGAGAGTTGCCGGGAGGGAGGGATGCCATATTGACAGGATGGACAGACCCTTCTCTTCGATAAACACAATTATCTTGTAGACGCGAAGATGATTTTCGTGCGATAAGAATAATTGTTCACCCGCGCAACATGGGGCTCGGGACGAGCTGACGCACGGTCTGGATGGAGGGTCGATGAACGAGTTGGCCGAGATTCTGAACGACGAGATGCACAAGACCCAAGTGGACCCCGAGACCGCCGAGCGGTTCATTGCCGAAAAGCACATCGGCGAACGGATCAAGCGCCTGCGCCTGAAGAAGTCCATGGGGCTGGTGGAGCTGGGCAAGCACACCGGGCTTTCCGCCAGCTTCCTTTCCCAATTGGAGACCGGTCGGGTGGTGCCCACCTTGCGCAACCTGGCGCGCATCGCCATGGTCTTTTCCAAGGACCTGTCGTATTTCTTCGAGACCGAGCCGCACGCGCTCTTCCGCATTCACCGCCGCAAGGAGCGGGTCAGGCTGCCGCAGACCGGCGTGGATTTGCCTACTTACTTCTTCGAGAGCCTGGGTTACATGGTGCCTGATCGCCACATGGACCCCTATTTTGCCGAGTTTGTGCCCCTCACCAAGGACATGGAACCCAAGGCCCACCTGCACCCCGGCAGCGAGTTTCTCTATGTTCTCGAGGGGGAACTGGAGCTTCAGCACGGCGAGCAGCAATGCACGCTGGGGCCGGGCGACGCGGTGTACTTCGACGCCAGCACCCCCCACGCCTACCAGTGCGCGGGCAAGAAGCCGGCCACGGCGATCATCGTCACCATGCACCAGCCGCCGGCCGCCGCGCCGCTGCGCTCCCTGAGTTCGACGCCCTCCGCCCGGCCCTCGGCCATTGCTCAGGCACGGACCGCGGAAGAGCCAATCAAGTAGCTTCCTTCGATGCCCGGTTTCAGCCCGGCTGGGTGGCGAAGTACTCGGCCACTTCCTGCCAGTTCTCCACGCGGAAGAAGCCGGTGGCGGCCAGGTTGTGCGGAGCGCTGTAGAGCAGCCCCTGGCCTTCGAAGCGCAGTAGGTTCTTGGGCAGGTCGTCGATCAGGTAGTCGGCGCGCAAAATGCTCTTGTTGCCGCAGAAGACGTAGTGCGTGCAGGGAATGAACGGGAAGTGGCGTTGCAGCCAACGGTACTTGGGCCCCAGCGAGTTGGGCACGGTCATGGCCTGGGTGGCGATGAAGATCTCGAAGCGCGCGGAGAGCGACTGGAGCACCTCCTGAGCGCCGGGCATCAGGGCCAGGTCCTCGAAGAAGTCCTCGGCGTCGAGGAAGGCGCGCAGTTGCTTTTGGCGGTCGAGCGGTGTGACCTCCCACAGTCCCTTGCCGGCCAGGTCTTCCGGGGTCACATCCTCGTCGAAGGTCTGGTTGTAGCGGCGGATGTGCTCGGCGAGAGTATCCGCCATGACTTCGTCCATATCCACGCAAATCCGCAGCATCGATGGCTCCTCCAGGTTGGAGAAGTCGCCCACGGCTCCTTCTGCCTTCCAAAGGAGAGGTTAGCAGGGAAGGGGATACGGGAAAAGCGTCGGCCTTCGAACCTCAGGCTTCCTTGGGCTTGCGAATACGGTGACCTGCGGTCGGCGAAGTGGCGGCCGGCGGCTCCGGTGGGGCAGGGGTCATGGCCGGGTCCCAGTAGAGCAGCCTTCCGCAACTGTCGCAGGTCAGCAACTCGCCTTCGCGCAACTGGTTCCACATCTGCGGCCGAACACCCATGCGGCAACCCAGGCATTGCTGGTTGTCGACGCGCGCCAGACCGGTGCCGCGCGAGGCGTTGAGGCGATCGTAGCGAACCAGCCACTCCTCCCCGATGGTGGGGCGCAAAACCTCGCGCTCGGCGCTCAGCACCACCAGTTCGGCCTCGAATTCCTTCTTGCGCAGAGCGGCGCGGGCGCGGGTCTTGTCCAGGGCAGCGGCCAACTCCTCGACGCTGGCGCGGGCAGCGGCCAAAACGGCCTCTTGCGCCTCGGTGCGTTCCAGGCTGGCGAACTCTTCGTTCTCCAGGCGCTCGGCCTCGGCGTCCGCAAAGACGATTTCGTGCTCGATGGCCGCTGCCTGGGCCGGTGTGGTCACGGAATCGAGCTGGACGCGCACGTGGGCGGCCTTCTTGCGGTGCGCGGAGATCTCCCGATCCAGGCGGGTGCGCAGCGACTCCTCGCGCTCCAGCGCGGCCGAGGCTTCGGCGGCCTGGCGCTGCGCCCCGGCCAGCGCGGCTTCGGCCTGGGCAACTTCCGCCGGCAGGGCGCGAATGGCGAGGGCCAGGCGCGCGCGCTCCAGATCCACTGCTTGCAGCTTTACGAGGCTTTCAATGTGGGCTAGCATCCGTGCCAAGAAGTTTACGGCATGGGGCGTGCAATCAAAAAATGCGGAGCGGAAGGCGGGGATGGATTTGTAGTTTCCCAAAGTCCGGGGGGCCGGACTTGGGCGCCCATGAAGTGCTTATTCGGATTCACCCACAACGCGATAGGTCCGCGTCTTGCCATTTGAAAGCAGAAGCTCATACTCCTGTTGATACTCAGCGGCATCTGGCGGCGCAGCCTCGCCTAGAGTCTTCGCCTTGTAGTCGCCTGTCCGGAGCACTCCATCTGCATCGTCCTTGCCGCTGAGTACCCATTTCTTTCCGTCAATGAGCACATTCAAGTGAAGTACCAGCTTGCACCGGACCAAGCTTGAGCCACCCTTGCATTCAGTGACAATCAGCGAGGACTGCACATGAACTGCAGTCGTATAGTCCGAGGGCTTTGGCGATGCTACGGCCAGCACGGGCGCTAGAAACAGCATTAAGACGAGGCATTTCTTCATTGTTTTCTCCGTCCACAATGATCGCAAATGAGAGAACGCGGATACAAGGGACTCAACCGACGGACGGGGCAAGAGACGCAGCATCTCTGCGACAATGAAAACGAATCGGGAGGCAAGTTCGGTGGGGGATCGTACGTCTTTGTGGAAGCGGAAGCGCTGGTTGATCTGGGTAACTGGCTGTTTGGTGCTGGTGTTGGCGCTGGCCGCCGTAGCTGTTTCCGTGTTCCTGCGCCGCATCGAGCCGTTTCTCCGCGCCCGCATTGTCGAGGCCCTAGAAGACCGCTTTCATGCCCGTGTCGAGCTGGACAGCTTCCACGTCTCGCTGGTGGATGGCCTGTGGGCCGAAGGCAAGGGGTTGCGCATCTGGCCGCCCGCGCGGGTGGATGGCGTGACTGTGCCGGGAGTGGCCGGGCAGGGCTCGCCGCTGATCGCTCTGGACGAGTTTCGCTTCCATGCCCCCTTGCGCTACCGGCCCGGCCAGCCGCTGCACATCTCCGAGGTGCAATTGAAGGGGCTGCACCTCTTTCTGCCGCCCCGCTCGCACTTCGAACATGCCACCCTCTCCGCCGCACCGCCAGGTACGGCGAGCAATTCGAGCCCTGCAAGCGCTTCCGGCGCGGCCGCCGAGGCCAAGCCAAAGACCGGCGCGCGCCTGTTCACTTTTCAGATCGATACAATCGAATGCACCGGCGCGCAACTGGTGCTGGGAACCAATAAGCCGGACAAGCTGCCACTGGACTTCGCCATTGCGCACTTCAAGCTGACCAACGTCAGTTCCGGCGGGGCCATGGGCTTCGAGGCGGAGCTGACCAATCCGCGGCCGGTGGGCGCGATTCGCTCGACCGGCAGCTTTGGCCCGTGGCTGGCCTCCGACCCCGGCGAGACGCCGATTACCGGCGATTACCGCTTCGACCATGCCGACTTGTCCATCTTCAAGGGAATCGCCGGAATCCTGAGTTCGACCGGCCGCTACCAGGGCACGTTGCGCGATCTGACCGCCGACGGAGACGCCGATGTGCCAGACTTCCGCCTGACGGCCTTCGGCAATGCGCTGCCTTTGCACACCCACTTTCACGCCAGGGTGGACGCAACCAATGGCGACACCTGGCTGGAGCCGGTCGATGCTACGCTGGGCCAGTCGCACTTCACCGCGCAAGGGCAAGTGGTGCGCGTGCTGGCCGCCGAGGCTGGCGGTCCGCCGCAAAGCAGGGGCCACGATATTGCGTTGAATATCGACGTCGATCGGGCCCGCATCGAGGACTTCCTGCGCCTGGCCAGCCGCTCGGCCACGCAACTGCTCACCGGGGATCTCACCCTGAAAGCCGCGCTGCACATTCCGCCGGGACCCGTGCCGGTGCATCGGCGCATGACCCTGGAAGGCAGTTTTGCGCTGGATCGGGCGCGCTTCACCAGCGCCAAGATTCAGGACCGCATCGAAGAGCTGAGTCTGCGCGGACAGGGCCGTCCCGGCGAGTTGAAGAGCACCGACCCGGCCAGCATCCACTCGGCCATGCTGGGGCACTTCCAACTGGCTGGCGGCGTCATCGCCCTGCCCGAGTTGCAATATACCGTGCCCGGCGCGGAGATTCAGCTCAAGGGCGACTATGGGCTGGAGGGCGGAACGCTGGACTTTGGCGGCACGGCCAAAACCGACGCCACCGTCTCGCAGATGGTGGGCGGCTGGAAGGGATTTCTGCTCAAGCCGGCCGACCGCTTCTTCAAGAAGAACGGCGCGGGAGCGCAAATCCCCATCCATATCGAAGGCACCCGCGAGGAACCCAGGATCGGCATCGGCCTGGGGAAAAATCAGGGCCCGGCAGAGCTACAGCGGAAGAAGCCGTAGGACCGGGGACCATGCTTTTCTCCGTGCAGCAGAGGAAAGGCGAGAGCGCTACCCCATGCGCCTTGGGGCCGCGTCCGGCGCGGAGATTCCCGCGCCTTGGCTGGCTATAGAACGTACACTCGAAAGCGCAAAAATGTGTTAGCTTGGCTTGCGTCACACCGTTGCCGAATTTACGAGCAGCGGAACAAGACGAGGAGTCAGCAATGCACTGGACCAAGAGCATCGCACACTGCGCTATATCCCTGTCGATTGGGGCTTTGGCGCTATCCGCAGGGGGGCAGGGCTCGCCCCCGCATCCCACGCCGCAACCCGCATCCTTAACCCAACCCGCCGCGCACGAGTGGTGGAAGAACGCCGTCATCTACGAGATTTATCCGCGCAGTTTCCAGGATTCCAACGGAGACGGCGTGGGCGATATCAAGGGCATCGCCGCGCGGCTGGACTACCTGGAGGACCTGGGGATCGACGCCATCTGGATCACCCCCATGTATCCCTCGCCGGGCGTCGATTACGGCTACGACATCTCCGACTACACCGCCATCGACCCGGAATACGGTTCCATGGCGGACTTCGACCGCCTGGTTGCCGAGGCCGGAAAGCACCACATCCGGGTGATCATGGACTACGTGATCAATCACACCTCGGACCAGCACGCCTGGTTCAAGGAGTCCCGCTCCTCGCGCACCAATCCCAAACGCGACTGGTACATCTGGCGCGACGGCAAAGAGCCGGGCCAGCCGCCCAACAACTGGCAGTCTTGGTTCGGGCACTCCGCCTGGACCTTCGACGAAAAGACCGGCCAGTACTACTACCACTACTTCTACACGCAGCAGCCGGACCTGAACTGGCGCAATCCCCAGGTTCATGCCGCCATGGACGGGGTGCTGGACTTCTGGATGAAGCGCGGCGTCGCCGGCTTCCGCATCGATGCGGTTTCGCGCCTCTTCGAGGACCCGGAGCTGCGCGACGATCCCTACAAACCGGGCTTCAACGCCTACGGGGACCGCAACATCCAGCACAAGTACACCGACGACCTTCCCGAAGTGCACGACGTGCTGAAGGAAGTCCGCCGGGTGGTGGACCGCTATCCGGGAAATCCGGTGCTGATCACCGAGGCGGACGAGCCGAACGTCGTGGAACTCTCCAAGATGTACGGCAACGGCGACGAGGTGCAGTTGCCCATGGACTTCCAGATTGCCGACGTGAACGAGCTTTCCGCGCCGCGCTTCCGGCAGCTCTTCAACGAGGTGGAGAACAACCCCGCCCACGGCCAGCCGGAGTACTTTTTCGGCAATCACGATCAGCCGCGCCAATGGGACCGCTACGGCGACGGGGTGCACAACGACCAGATCGCCAAGCTGATGGCGGTGCTGCTTTTAGCCACCAGGGGCACACCGCAGATGTACTACGGCGAAGAGCTGGGGATGAGAACCACCGATCCGGCGCGCATTGAAGACGTGCACGATCCGATCGGCAAGCTGGGCTGGCCCAAGGAAAAGGGCCGCGACGGCGAGCGCACCCCGATGCAATGGAACGCCTCGGCCAATGCGGGGTTTACCTCGGCCGCCAAGCCCTGGCTGCCGGTCCCGCCCAGCGCCGCAAGCTACAACGTGGAGACCGAGAAGAGAGATCCAAACTCGATCTTCAACGCCTACAAGCGGCTGCTGGCCTTGCGCAAAGCAGACCCCGCGCTGCGCGACGGCTCCTACCAGGCGGTCAACGAGGACGATCCCAATGTCTTTGCCTTCTTGCGCAGGAGCGGGGCGGAGACCGTCCTGGTGGCTCTGAACATGAGCGCCAACCCGCAGGCCTTCCATCTGGCGGCCAAGGGCGTCCGCGGAACCAACGCCAGGCCGCTCTACTCTTCGACCGCAATGGGCAGCGAAGTCTTGCCGCTCGACCGCATCGATCTGCCGGCCTTCGGCGCGCTGGTGGCCAGGGTCGAATAATCGCTCGTAACCTGACCGCGGGCTGCGGAACAAGACCTCCCCGGCCCGCGCAAAATATGATAGTTTCACATGCGTCGCACCGTCGCCGAAGTCATGAGCAGCGGGCAGACAAAGAGGAGACCGCTATGCACTGGACCAAGAGCATCGTAAGCGGCGCCATATCCCTGTTTCTGGGGGCCGCGGCGCTATCCGCGGGAGGACAATTCCTGTCCGCCCAATCCACAGCGAAACCAGCCATCGCAACCTCCGCCAGCGAGCAGAACTGGTGGAAGAACGCCGTCATTTACGAGATTTACCCGCGCAGCTTTCAGGACTCGAACGGAGACGGCATCGGCGACCTGAACGGCATTACCGCGCGCCTCGACTACCTGAAAGAGCTGGGCGTGGACGCCATTTGGCTCAGCCCCGTCTACCCCTCGCCGCAGGCCGACTTCGGCTACGACATCTCCGACTACGAAAACATCGACCCGCAGTACGGCACTCTCAAGGACTTCGATCGCCTGGTGGCCGAGGCCGGCAAGCGCCACATCCGGGTGCTGATGGATATGGTGATGAACCATACCTCCGACCAGCACAAGTGGTTCCTGGAGTCGCGCTCCTCGCGCACCAACCCCTATCGCGACTGGTACATGTGGCACGACGGCAAGGGACAAACCGCCACCGACAAGGGTGTCCCGCCCAACAACTGGCAATCGGCCTTCGGCCACACCGCCTGGCAGTGGGATGAAAAGACGCGCCAGTACTACTACCACAAGTTCTATATCCAGCAGCCGGACCTGAACTGGGATAACCCCAAGGTGCACGAAGCGTTCAAGGACATCATCGGCTTCTGGCTCAAGCGCGGCGTGGGAGGCTTCCGCTTCGACGCGATCACCACCCTCTTCGAGGACCCCAACCTTGCCGACGAAGGCATCGTCAAGGACAAAGACGGCAAGGACATGATGAAGCCGGATGGCGATCCGGTGCTGGACAACTCCAAGACCGACAACCTGCCCGGCGTACACAACGTGATGGCTGAGTTGCGCGCCCACTCCGACACCTTCAACTCGCCCAAGTTCCCCGGTACCCGCATCTTCATCGGCGAAACCTACCTGCCCAACATCGCCGAACTGGCCAAGCAGTACGGCACCCCCGCCAAGCCGGAGTTCCACCTGCCCATGGATACCCAGTTGGGCTTCATTAACAAGCTGGACGTAGCCGCCTTCCGCGCCAAGTTAAACGATGCCGAGACCCAGATCGGCGGCAATATTCCGCTGCTGGTCTTCGACAATCACGACAACCCGCGCCTCGACGAGCGCTACGGCGATGGCGTCCACAACACCGACATCCAACGGGTCATCTCCACGGTGCTGTTTGCCAGCCGCGGAACCTCGCTCTTCTACTACGGCGACGAGATCGGCATGAAGACCACGCCGCCCGCCCGCAAGGAAGACGTCCGGGACCCGGTGGGCATCACCTACTGGCCCGTCTACAAGGGCCGCGACGGCGAACGCACTCCCATGCAATGGGATGCGACCGCCAACGCCGGCTTCACCAAGGCCGGCGCCACACCCTGGCTGCCGGTTCCTCCCACTTACACGGCGGTCAACGTCAAAGCGCAGCTCGGCGATCCCAACGCGCTCTTTGCCTGGTACCAGAGCCTGATCCGCCTCAAAAAGGCCGTTCCGGCCTTAGCGCAAGGGGAGAACACGATGCTGGACACGTCGAACATCAAGGTGCTGAGCTGGATGCGCCAGACTGCCGGAGAGCCGACCGTTGTGGTTTCGGTCAACTTCACCGCCGATCCGCAGACAGTAACTCTCAGCGTGCCCGGCGCAGCCGGCAAGACCAAAACCCTGCTCAAGACACCCGGCGGCGCCGATCCGGCCTCGCTCGACTCCATCCAACTGGGCCCCTTCGGCGTCTACATCGGCGAAGTGCGCTAACCGGCAGCTACTCACTCAACGCAAGACACCAGCGGCGGATTCCGTGAAGGCGGAATCCGCCGCTGGCGTTTTTGGGCGCAGTGTTGGCGCGATTTTCAAGGAAGGTGAGTTCAAAGCCCGCGTGTCAAGGGCCAACCGCCCTCAATCTGGAGCCGGATGCATTGAGGGGTGCCTGGGAGTCTCAAATTCTACTTGTTATGCCCCCCGCTGCGCGGTGCCAATCCTTCCGACTAGTAGATACGCTTAAGCAATCGAGGGCGTTCACCTTCCTTGGGCTCCCTCAGGGTCGACCCCATTCGCTCTCGCCTGAAGCGGTCAAACCAGTCGCATGCCCAGGTACAGACCTCCGAAAAGAAACCCAATGGAAGTTCGGCCTCTTGGGACGATAAGAAACCTCCTCGCTCATGTCTCCAAACCAGCGTTTCAGCCATTTCTCGTTCAAGCAATATGGCTTCCCAGTCATCGAAAAAGGGAGAGTCACCTGGGGGGGCCACCCAGTATGATTTCACATCCTCGTTCCTCGCTTGGTCGCGGCTTCTGCCGCCCCATAGCTCAGGACGGAAGTCGTCATCATCTCCCCATCCCACCCACCGCACAAGGTTCAGCTTGTCAAGGTTGGTCATGCCGGGAAATCGGTTGTCGGCCCGTTGGCCCGAGTAGCGCACAGAGGCTCGTAGAGCGGAAAAACCCAAGACCAACTGTTCCGAAACGTCGGTGTTGCCGATGGCGCGACCTTCAACCCACAGCCAGAAGGAACCAAACGGCTCCAGCGTTCCCCATGGGTCCACGTCACAATCCTGCACCTCGCACTCAACCCCAAATCGCCAGCGATCTCCAAATGCGTAACGGCTGAGACCGTCGGGGCAGAACGAGGCAGGCTCGGCGTTGACGTTGGACATATTGACCTCTTCGTTCACGCACTTACGTTCCCGGTGAGTTTTCGCATCTCAAAGACCTACCCTTTGCGAGGCGAAAAGCGGTGCATAGACCCGTGGCTTGGCTCTCGGCTCACCCGAGACGTCACGGCTTGGGTGAGTCCCCGTTTCTCTTCTTGTCGTAGTGCTCCAGCATGGCGCTGGCAATCTCCGGGGAGGATGGCCACACGCCACCCAGTGCACCGGCGTTGCGCTGGTATTTCTGGAGCGATTCCAGGTCGGGCTGCACGGGTTTGGCGCCTTCCAGGAACACAACTCCGACAGCATCACTGGAAACGCGGCGGATGAAAGCCCCAGCATCCTCGATCATGCGACGGATGCGCTGGTGCATGATTGCGATGTCGATAGGCTGCTCGGTGGCCAAAACCCGGAATTCCTCGGCGGTGAACCGGCTGTGCCGCGTGATCTCGGCCAGCATTTCTTCCGGGGACTGTCCGGGAAAGCGCCCCACGGCGGCACAGAGTACAGCCCCAAGCGGCAATATGGTCTCATGGATCGTCACCAGGTCAACGATATCCCGGGGTTCGCGCCGGTCGGCGGCCGCCGAGGCCTTGTTTGTCGCGAGGTCCACGGGATGCAGCACATAACCAAACAGTTCATCCCGCTGCGCAGGGAAGAAACGAAATGCGCTGTCGTGAACCCATTCGAGACGCATCCGGTCACCCTGGCTTTCGACCTGAGCCTCCCTCTTGCCGCTTGCGATTCTTGTCCATGAAACTCCAAATCCAGCCTCGGATAGGGCCCTTGCATCCGCTTGTGCGGCTGTATCAAGACGTTGCTCCGAATCCTGGAAGATGTCGATATCGCTGGAAAAGCGCGGACCTTCGCGGTTCAGGGCAATGCCCCCCGCAATATAGCTGTCGGGGCTGCGTTCTGCGGCCAGCACGCGCAATACTTGGGATTGCAGCTTAGTCAGTGGCACGGCAGAGGCCTTCGATCTGTTCCGCCAAGCGCCGCCCGGACATTCCACCGTGGGTTCGCAAGGCTCTGGTGATCGCCAAGGCGTCGGCGGAGGTCGGCTCTTCGATGGGACGCATGTTCCATAGCGCCATGACTCCATACTCCGCAAAGGCGCGTCGATAGAGGCTGGCAACTTCCGGGATTGTCTTCTCCGCCATGGCGTCTTCTTTCTAGCACACGCTCTAAGGGTTCGCAACCGTTGCCCTATGCCAGACAGGCTCTTGTCGCCCGTTTGCGTGGGCGGGCTTTCCGGAGCACGGCCCGGCAGCAGCGGCCCGGCCTCACTCCGGCTTGAGAATCACCTTGATGGCCTCGCCCGAGGCCAGTAAGTCCATGGCCTGGGGGAACTCATCCAGCCGCAGGCGGTGGGTGATGGCCGGCTCCAGGTTCAGCTTGCCGGTAGCCAACAGGGCCTCCATCTGGAACCAGGTCTCGAACATCTTGCGGCCGTTGATGCCCTGCACGGTAGCGCCCTTGAAGATGATGTCCTTGGCAAAGTCCAGCTCGAAGGGCCGCGAAGGGATGCCCAAGAGTGAGGCGCGTCCGCCGGTCCTGAGCAGCGCGAAGCCCAGCCGGATGGCCTCCGGATGGCCGGACATCTCCAGCAGCACATCCACGCCGGTGCCGCCGGTTACCTCCAGAATCGTCTTTTCGATGTTGTCCGTGGCCGGGTTCAGGGCCATGTCCGCGCCCATGCTGGCGGCCACGCCGCGACGATGGTCGTTGACCTCGATGGCGAAGACCTTGGCCGCTCCGCAGGCCTTGGCCACGGCGATGGAAAACAGCCCGATGGCCCCGCAACCGGTTACGGCGACCGTCTTGGCGGCGATCTCCCCGGCCAGCACGGTGTGCACCGCGTTGCCTAGCGGATCGAGCAGCGAGGCGTAGTCGTGGGGGATCGACGGCGAGAGCTTCCAGATGTTGGTTTCGGGGATGATGGCGTAGCTGGCGAAGGCGCCGTTGGCGTCCACGCCCAGGATGCGCACGTGCTGGCAGATGTGCGCGCCGCCGGTGCGGCATTGCAGGCACTTGCCGCAGGCCACGTGCATCTCCGCCGAGACCGGATCGCCTTCCCTCACCGTGGTGACGCCCACACCCACGCCCGCCACCACCCCGGCAAACTCGTGGCCTGGAATCAGCGGCGGCTTGATGCGGCCCTGCGCCCAGGGGTCCCAGTTGAAGATGTGCAAGTCGGTTCCGCAAACGCTGGCTGCCTGGACCCTGACCAGCACCTCGCCGGGACCGGGCGCGGGCACCGGAACTTCGCGTACTTCGATGCCGGGTGCTGCATGAGCCTTGACGACCGCCTGCATGGTATTGGACATACGGGTAAATCCTCCTGAAACGCAACCAAACCAGTCTACAACCGTGCGATGAGGGCGGCGAGGCGGCGCCGGAAAAGCCTTTCGGGCGGCGAAATACAATCCCGCGCTTTCACGCGCGAAGAGGCTCGGTTGTCAGGGCTGGACGCGCATGGCGATGAACTGTCCCGTCCAGGACCCGCCGTTCAGCGTAATCCCGCCCAGAACCTTGCCGTTGTCGGAAAGGGCCAGCCGGTACTGGTCCACTGGCTTCACCCCCGGCGCATCGCTCTGGTAGCCGTCGAGCGCCAGCAGCCCCTCGCCCTTCATCTCGCCCTTCACCAGCTCGGTGGTGGTCGTGTCCACCTGGAACGCCTGTTCCGCGGGCGCATTCGCTCCGGTCTTGCGCAGAGTCCAGACAATCTTGCCCCGCACCGACCCGCCGCCAATCACGGCGCACGTCTTGCATCCTGGGCCGGCCTCCAGCGTCATCTGCGCGCTGAAGACCGTCCCGGCGGGGTTGGTCCAGATGCCGCGCCATTCCCCCGTCACGCTGTTGGATTGAGCTGAGCAGAGAGCCGCGCCGATCAAAATCGGAAAGAGGGCCAAAAACCGTTTCATTGCCGCCGTCCTTTCGAGACGCCAAGCGAGATTGTCCCCTCCCGCCTACTTGCCTTCCACAACCTCCCGCGCCCTGGCAAAGGAGCCGAGGTTGTAGCTGTTGGCGTAGCCGAGAGACTTCGCCTTGCTCTTGGCCATGCCGCTGCGCATCCCGCTCTGGCAGTGCAGCAGGAGCACCTGGCTCTTGTCCTTCACCAGGCGCGGCAGGGCGGACTCAATCTCGCCGAGCGGAATATTGATGGCCCTTTCCAGGTGCTCTGCGTCGTATTCGCCCGCCGTCCGCACGTCGATCACCAGAGCGCCCTCTTTCAGGCGGGCGCGCGCCTGCTTGGCGGCGATCCGGCCGGCGCGCTTCATCAGAAGAAGGATCGCCAGCACGGCAAAGAATACGAGGAGATTCGTCCAGTTCATGGCTCCTAGGGTATCGCGCCGGGCTCGCCCTGTCTCGGTCTATTGAACCTTGGCCACTTCCACCAGCACGGAGTAGAACGTGGGGCCGTCGCCCATGTCGGTGAGCCGCTCGCTGGTCAGCGCGTTCACATTCACCCCGCCAGGTTGGAGTTTGGCCCAATCCATGCGCGCGGCCACCACACCGGGGGGCACGCTGCCGCTGACCAGCGCAGTCAGTTTGAGCGCGCCGCGATCGTTCCAGACGCGCACCGCGTCGCCGTCGGCGATGCCGCGGGCCTCGGCGTCCTCGCGATGCATCTCCAGCCGCTGGCTGGTGCGGGCTTCCATCTTGCGGTGGCCGTCGAGGTTCGCGAAGGTCGAGTTCATGTAGTTGTCGGCCTTGCGTCCCAGAAATTCGAGCGGGAAGCGCACGGCGTCCTTCCCCCAGCGGGATTCGCTATTCGGCTGGAAGGCAGGGAGCGGGTCCAGGCCGGCCGCTGCCAGCTCTTCCGAGTAGAATTCGATCTTTCCCGAGGGCGTGGGCAGCGGACACGCCGTATAGGGCATGAAGGGCTGCGTCTCCGGCTGGCGATGAAAGCCGAGGGCAATGTGCCCCTCCCGCTTCAGGTCCTCAAACGAGATATGCTCCATGCCGGGGTTGGCCGAGTGCCCATCCGGCCCGATGGCCAGCGCCTGCCCGATCATCTCCTCCGGCGTATCGCCAAAGCACGCTTCCTCGAAGCCCATGCGCTGCGCCAGTTGGCCAAACATCCAGACGTTCGAACGCGCCTCGCCGGGCGGCTCGATGGCCTGCTGCGAGAGTTGCACAAAGTAGTGGCCGTAGGCGCCCTGAATGTCGGTGTGCTCCAGGAAGGTTGTTGCGGGCAGAATGTAGTCGGCGTAGTCAGTGGTGTCGGTAAAGAACAGCTCGTGCACCACAGTGAACATGTCCGGCCGCAGCAGCCCGCGCCGCACTGCGTTCTGGTTGGGAGCAATGGCCGCCGGGTTCGAGTTGTAGACGAACAGCGCATGAACCGCCGCCCCTGATCCCTGATCCCTGACCTCTGACCCCTGCTCGGCCAGGCACTGCCCAAGCAACGACATATTGACCACTCGCGCCTCGCACCCCAGGGGCGAAGCCAGCGCCAGGTCGGGGCGTTCGAGGGCCTGTTTGTCCCATGCAAACGCGCCCGAGGTGGACAGTTGCCCGCCGCCGCCGCGATGCTTCCACGCGCCGGTCAACGCCGGCAGCATGGCGATGCTTCTTGCGGCTGCTCCGCCGTGCTCCGCGCGCTGCACGCCGTAGTTCATGCGCAGGGCCGTTGGCTGGGTGGTGGCGTACTCGCGGGCCAACTGCTCAATCTCGCCCGCGGTCATGCCGGTCCAGGCGGCTACGCGTTCCGGCGTGTACTCCCGCGCGCGGGCGGCGAGTTGGTCGATGCCGTGGGTCATCGCGGCGATGTACTCCCGGTCTTCCAGCCCCTCGTTCAGAATCACGTGCATCATCCCCAGGGCCAGCGCCGCGTCGGTGCCGGGACGGATCGCAATATGCCAGTCGGCCAGGGCCGCGGTGCGCGTGCGGTAGGGATCGATGACGATCAGCCGCGCTCCGTTGCGCCGCGCCTGCTCGATCATCGGCCAAAGGTGGACGTTGTTGCCGTGGATGTTCGCGCCCCAGGCCAGCACCAGCTTCGCCATCCGGAAGTCTTCGGTGGGCGTGCCCAGCTTCTTGCCGTAGACCAGGTTCCAGCCCACTCCTCCGGCTTCCGAGCAGATGGTGCGATCGAGTTGGCTCGCGCCCAGACGATGAAAGAAGCGGCGATCCATCGACCCGTAGCCCAGCACGCCCATGGTGCCCGCGTAGCTGTAGGGCAGGATCGACTCCGGACCGTAGCGATCGGCGGTCGCCTTGAGGCGCGCGGCGACCCCGTCCAGCGCCTCGTCCCAGCCGATGCGCTCGAAGGCCTCCTGCTCCCGGCCTATCGCCAGCGGCCCCTTGGCCACACCGGCTTTGCGCTTGAGCGGGTAGAGAATCCGCTCCGGCGCGTAGACCCGGTCCAGGTACTTCGACACCTTGCCGCAGAGAAAGCCCTGCGTCACCGGATGCGCCGGATCGCCGGAGACTTTGACCGCTCGGCCGGTGCTGTCAACGGTCACAAGAACAGCGCAACTGTCGGGGCAGTCGTGTGAGCAGACCGTATGCACAATGCGAAAAGGAGCGGTGGGGGCAGCCGCTGTCATGCAGTCATTGTAAGCTGAACGCGGAGGGATTCCGATGCGAAGGAGTTTCCTGGTTCTCGCTGTTTTTCTGGTTGCTCTCGGGGTTGGGTCGATGCGCGGGCAAGTGGGCACCCAGCCCGAGGCGAAGTCCGTCGCAAAGCCGGAAGCGAAGCCCGGCGTCGAAGACGAGGCGGCCATCCGGGCGGCCATGGCTGCGCAAGCCGCAGCCTGGAACCATGGCAACATCACCGCCTTCATGGAGCCCTACGAGAACTCGCCGGAGACGACTTTCATTGGCACGACGGTGCGCAAGGGCTACGGGCCGATTCTCGACCGCTACAAGCAGGCCTACACCAGCCGCGAGCAGATGGGCACGCTCAGCTTCAACGAAATCGCGGTGCGCCTGCTCGCCGGTTCCTGCGGCAAGGCCGAGTTCGCCGTCGTGACCGGACATTTTCACCTCGAGCGCAAGGTCCGAGGCGAGGCCAAGAAGGACGAGGGCATCTTTTCGCTCGTCTGGCGCAATGGGGCGAACGGCTGGAAAATTGTGCTCGATCACACCAACTGAGGCGGTCGAAGCAGGGGCTTTGAAGACGGGCCACCGCTGACTTTCTCCGACATAAATGCGGGAAACGCTTTCTGGCGTCGTTTTCCAACCGCCGGACCAGTAGACGGGTTCATCCGCAGGCATTACGATGGCAGGCAAGTCCTATGAACAGAAAACGCTTGCTTGTGCCCCTCGTCCTCGCGCTCCA
>Ga0316217_10000580_pt1 | contig 51423 bp, 35 predicted proteins | sample 1anoAmetaG_FD_203633 | JGI IMG/M metagenome (GOLD analysis project Ga0316217, IMG submission 203633) | Freshwater microbial communities from Trout Bog Lake, Wisconsin, USA - 1anoA | ecosystem: Environmental > Aquatic > Freshwater > Lake > Hypolimnion/Profundal zone | place: USA: Wisconsin...
GAGCGTATTTGTCAATGGTAACACTGTTCGCGGTTTTATGGACCGCTTCGGCCATGGCCCCGAGCACGGCCAACCGGCCCTTGTCGGTGCTCACCTCGTTGGTAGCGCAGAGGCGGTTGAGATAATAATCAAAGAATCCCTGCGCTCGTTCAATGACCTCTTTGAATGCCGGACCACCCGAGGCTTTGATAAAGCTGTCGGGGTCATGAGGCTCGGGCATGGTGGCCACTCGCACCGCCAAGCCAGACGCCAAAAGATGGTCAAGGGAACGCACGGCGGCGTTTTGGCCGGCGGCGTCTGAATCGAAGCAGAGAACCACTTCGTTGACGAAGCGCTTTAGAATTCGCGCGTGGTCGGCTGTAAAGGCGGTCCCTTGTGGCGCGACCACATTCTGTATCCCCGCCATGAAGCACGAGATAAGGTCGAGTTGTCCCTCGCATACAATGGCGCTGTCCGCGTCCAGGAGGGCGCGTTTGGACTTGTCGAGACCAAAAAAGATCTTGCTCTTAGTGAAAATGGGCGTTTCAGGCGAGTTAACATACTTGGCGGTCTTCTCGTCGCCCGCCAATACCCGGCCGCTGAACCCAACGACCCGGCCCTGGTCGTCGCAAATCGGGAACATGAGACGTCCGCGAAACCGGTCGTAAAAGCGGTCCGTGCCTTCCTTGTGGAGGATCAAGCCGGCCTTTTCCACCAGGGGCAGCTCGTAGTTCTTGCTCCGCGCCCAATTGACCGTGTCGTCCCAAGCCTCCGGGGCGGCTCCGAGGCGGAAGAGCCTGACCGCCTCCGCGGAGACGCCGCGCTTGGCCAGGTAGTCGCGGGCCAGTTGTCCTCCCGCCTCGTTGGCGAGCGTGATTTGCCAGCGCTGGGTGATCTGCTCATGGATCTCCAGGAGTTGGTCCTTCAGGTGGCGGGCTTGCTGTTGCGCTGGATTCTTGTCGAACGCGAGGGGAATACGCGCCCGCTCCGCCAGCCGCCGGACCGCTTCTGGAAAATCGAGGCTCTCGTATTCTTTAACAAACGTGAACACGTCGCCTCCCTTGTGACAGCCAAAACAATGAAAGGTCTGGCGGTGGGGGTTGACGTTAAAACTAGGCGACTTTTCCCTGTGGAAGGGACACAGCGCCACAAAATTGGCTCCCGCTCGTTTGAGCGGGACATACGATCCGATGATGTCCACGATGTCGCTGGCAGCGCGGATTTGTTCAAGATTGTCCTGCGAAAACATGCCGGCCATAACTCAATCCATTCGAACACGGCATAGTACCGGACATTTGGCATGCCCTCTATCCGCGTCTGTGGAAAGGTAGCCAAAACCGACCCGAGGATCAATTTGCGACTCGGGCTATTTTGGGTATTGAAGCGAGACCCTCTGGGTCAAGAAAAGGGCAGATTGACCTCCTTGAGATGGTACGTCCGGTTGTCGGGGGGAGTGGGTTTGATCAGAAGGAACCCGAGCTTTTTCTTGACGAGCGGGCCGGTGAGCGACTTGTTGAACACGACGGACTGAACGGTTTGCAACGTCGGAAACATCTCGCTGCCGTAAACGTTTTGTTGAAACTTAGTCATGGCCCGAATCTCTGCCGGGTCGAAATACCGGGCGTTGAGGACTGCCAGGAAGCTCAGGAGCACACAGCTATATCGCACTACCCCCGAGACCATGCCCAAATAATACTCGCTGTGTCCAAAAATATCGCTGCCGACAAGTTTGCCGCCGACCCCCCGCTTTATGAGCGAGAAGACCAGATTAATCAGGATGCCCACTCCAATATAGCCAATGATATAGCAGGAGAGTAATCCAAACGCGTGCGTAGTATTGGCGATGTTTTCGCCCAGATCCCGGTAGGCGGCGGAACAGCCAAACAGCACGGCCAGCCATTTAACCAAGTCGATTAACTCCGCCGACATCCCCCGCCTGCGCCCGCTGAGCAGCCCGCCTGCCACGACGGCCACCGCGACGATGTCGAAGACGTTGATTGGTAGCTGATTCATTTTCATACGCCGCTTTTGTAAATTGACCCCGCGCAATGTGCGCGAGAACCATTCCAGTCAGGATAAAGCGATTTTCGTGCCAATCACTCGATCGACCGGCTTCGGAGGGGGAACTCCCGAGGCGAAATCCCGCGCTTTGCCCCCCGAACCAGGGCGGCTTCGCCTTCGCCTCCTTTGGAGGAGGGCAGGGGAGAAGAGGCACCATAGGATGGTTTGCAGGGACAACCCCCCAATCCAATAAAACTTGGTGGACAGCGGTTTGCGCGGCTACGGGGGGGACGCTTTCTGAATTGTAGGCGCGGCGAGTTCCTGTTTTAATGGCCGCGAATGAAAAAGCGTCAGGCGTTGATCCGTCGCGAGACCAAGGAAACCCAGATACGGGTGGAGTTGAATTTAGACGGAGCCGGCAAGGCGGCGGTGCGTACCGGGATCCCTTTTCTCGACCACATGCTGACGCTGTTCGCCAAGCACGCCGTCATGGATTTGAAGCTGCGGTGCCGTGGGGACTTGGAGGTGGACGCCCACCATACCGTAGAAGATTGCGGCCTCGCCCTCGGGCAGGCGCTCCTGCGGGCGCTGGGCGACAAACAAGGCATTCGGCGGTACGGCACGGGGTTCGACCCCCGAAACCCGACATACGGAGAAGCCTACGTGCCAATGGACGAATGCCTGGCGCGGTGCGTCGTCGATTTTAGCGGACGTCCCTTCCTGGTGTGGAGGGGGTTGAACGCCCAGGCGTTCCGGTCCCTCAGCAAGGCCGAAAAAGGGCAGGATATGTCGAGCGCCTTCCGGTTTGGGCTGGCCCGCGAGTTTTTTCAGGCGTTTACGAACGAGGCCCGATGCAACTTGCACCTCGAATTGCTTTACGGAGACGAACCGCACCACATCGTGGAGGCGCTCTTCAAAGCGTTTGCCAAAGCCGTGGATTTTGCCTGCCAGCGCGACGGGCGCATCGCCGGTCAGCTTCCTTCGACCAAAGGAAAACTGTGAGCCGGGTTGAATAGCCCCCAGGTGGACACCGTCGAACCGATGACTGAAAAAGATCATTCCTCGAGTGAGGATCCGGCGCTGGTTCGAGCGGCGCAGCGGGGCGACATGGCTGCCTTTGAGGAGTTGGTTGCCCGGCATCGCGATAAGGTTTTCGCCCGGGCCTTCAGCATGGTAAGGAATGAAGAAGAAGCGGTTGATCTTTCTCAAGAGGCGTGGGTTAAGGGTTGGCAGCGCCTGCCCCAGTTTTTGGGGGAGTCGAGTTTTGGCACGTGGATTACACGCATAATCATTAATCTGTGCCTCGACCATCTGCGGAAGCAAAAACGGCAGCGGTTCGAGTCCATTGAAGCCATGGATGAGGAATCGGGGGGCGTCGAACGGCAAATGCCGGTAGTAACCCCTAATCCGACGGTCAACCTGGAGCGGCAAGAGTTGCGCAAGCGCATCGACCAGGCTCTGGGTCAGTTGTCGCACGAGCATCGTACCGTACTGGTGCTCCACGAATTTGAAGAGATGGAATATAAAGAGATCGCCAAGACCATGGGCTGTTCCATTGGCACCGTGATGTCGCGGCTCTTTTACGCGCGCCGGAAAATGGCGGCGTTGTTGGCGAACCTTAGGCGGGACGATTTGACATGATCGATTACGACTTACAATTGAAACTGCAAGCGCACCTGGATGGGGAACTATCGCCGGCCGAGGCTCGGGGGATCCAAGCGCGATTGGCTCGGGATCCAGAAGCCCGCGCGTTGCTAGCAGAATTGACCGCTACGACCGCTGCCTTGGCGGATTTCGAGGACGGACGGCGGTTGCCGGAATCGCGCGAGTTTTTCTGGTCAAAGATTGAACGGGAAATCCACCGAGATGCCTCATCGGCGTCTCCATCCGCGGCCCTGCCTTGGTGGGCAGGCTGGCGCCGCTGGCTGGTCCCGATCGGCACTGCGGCCATGGTCGCTTTGGCCGGGTTGATGGCGACTCGCCCGGGTTTGGCACCCGAAGCCGAGGCTGAATTAGCGGATCCGGGCGCGTTCACCTACCGTGATTATACGGCCCGGACCACTTTGGTTTGGCTCTCTTATCCCGCGGAAAAGGAATTTCCCGCTGACGATGGCTCAGATACGATGGATTAGCCCATGAGACTCCGAATGAGTGTTGAGGCGTCGGCCGCATGGCTGGTGTGTGCCTTGGTCTGCATTGGACTGGGCGAGGGGAAGCTTCAGGCTGCCGATGCCAAGCTCAAATTGGAGGCCCAACTGATTTGGGCCACTACCGACCATCAATCTCCCGACCCGTCGCATAAGCCGGTGGACGCTGATATCCTGAAGAAGTTGCAGGATCTCCCCCTGAAATGGACCAACTATTTTGTTGTGAACCGGAAGATTATGGAGGTCAGCACGGTGGGGCCCGTCAAGATGGCGATGAGCGAAAAGTGCGAGATCGAGGTAAGGCATGTTGGTAATGGCACTGTCGAGGTAGCCCTGTTCGGCAAGCGCGAGCCCTTGGTCAAACGCACCCAGTCCCTCCCCAAAGGAGAAACCCTGGTGCTTGGCGGCAACGCGCCGAACGCCACCGCTTGGCTGGTGGTATTGAAGCGGCTCGAGTAGGTGGGATCCGGCCGTCGCAACTGGTCTCCGCAGGCTCTTTCTTCCGTTCCCGCAATTCCTCCGGCTTCCCGTTTTTCCTTTCTTTCCCCCCGATTAGCGCTATCTTTCGGCCGACGCTTAGGCGGCGTATTGATGGATGGCGGAAGGTCGGGCTGTTCCCCGCGCCGATCGTCTTTGAACGACCGCCCCAGTTTTGACGATGGACGTAGCGCACATAAGAAATTTTAGTATCATTGCCCATATTGACCATGGGAAGACGACCCTTTCCGACCGGTTGCTGCACCGTACTGGCACCATCACGACTCGGGAGATGGAAGACCAATTGCTCGATTCGATGGACCTCGAAAAAGAGCGCGGCATTACGATCAAAGCGCATCCGGTCACCATGCTTTACAAGGCCAAGAATGGGGAGACTTACGAGCTGAATCTCATCGACACGCCCGGGCATGTGGATTTCTCCTACGAAGTCTCCCGCAGCCTGAGCGCTTGTGAAGGGGCGCTACTAATTGTCGACGCGGCCCAGGGGGTCGAGGCCCAGACCGTCGCCAACGTCCATTTGGCCATGAAGCAGAATCTAGCCATTATCCCGATCATCAATAAGATCGACCTCCCGCACGCCAATATCCCCCAGGCTCGGCAGCAACTGGAGGACATCCTGGCCATCGCCGGCGATTCCGCCATTCTCGCCAGCGCCAAAGAGGGCATCGGCATCGATGAAATCCTCGAGGCCATCGTCGAGCGGGTTCCCGCCCCAGTGCCCACGGGCGTGGGTGTCACCCAAGCTTTGGTGTTCGATTCCTATTTCGACACCTATAAAGGCGTGGTCATCCACGTGCGCGTCTTCGCGGGCGAGCTCAAGCCGGGGATGCAAGTCAAGCTGCTGCACTCCAGCAAGAGCGTCGAGATCAAGGAGGTCGGCAGCTTCAATCCCAAACCCTACGTGCGGGAAAAGCTCGAGCTGGGCGAAACCGGCTACATGACCGCTAATATTAAGAGCCCCCAGGAGGTCCGCATGGGGGACACCGTAACCGATGCTCGGAATCCCAGCGCCGCCCTGGCTGGCTTCAAGGAGATCCACCCGATGGTCTTCAGCGGGATCTATCCGATCAACACCGCGGACTACGAGCATCTCAAAATGAATTTGGGCAAGCTACAGTTGAACGATTCGGCGTTCGTTTACCAGGCGGAAACGTCGGTAGCCTTGGGCTTCGGCTTTCGCTGCGGGTTCCTGGGTTTGCTCCACCTCGAAATCGTCCAGGAGCGGCTCCGCCGGGAGTACGGGATGGACATCATCGCGACCTATCCCAGCGTCATTTATCAAGTCCAGCTTACCGATGGGACGGTCAAAGAGGTGGATAACCCGGCATTCCTGCCCGAGGTGACCTTTATACAGAGCATTCAGGAACCGATGGTCAAGGCCTTCGTTATCTGCCCCAATGAGTACATCGGCGACATGATGGCGCTGATCTCGGAGAAGCGCGGTAATGTGAGCCAGACCGAAACATTGGATACGCGTCGCGTGATGCTGACCACCAAGCTCCCCCTCAACGAGATCCTGATCGATTTCCATGACCGCATTAAGAGCATCACTCGCGGCTATGGCTCCATGGATTACGAGCACGCCGGCTATCAGCAATCCGACATGGTGAAGCTCGACGTGCTGGTCAACGCCGAGTCGGTGGACGCGTTCTCCTGCATCGTGCATCGGGACAAGGCCGAAACCCGGGGACGGGCCTTGGCGGCCAAGCTCAAGGAGGTCATTCCCCGCCAGCAATACGCCGTGGCCATTCAGGCGGCCATTGGCGGTAAGATCATCGCTCGGGAAACCGTCGGATCCCTGCGCAAGGATGTGACCGCCAAGTGCTACGGCGGCGACATCTCGCGCAAGCGCAAACTCCTGGAAAAACAAAAGGAAGGCAAGAAGCGCATGAAGGCTTTTGGCTCGGTGAATATCCCGCAGGAAGCGTTCATCGAAGTGCTCAAATCCTAACCGATTCGCCTTCCCACCTCTTATCCTCATGACATTGCAATGGTTTCTCTCCCGGACGGTTCGGCATGCCACCGCCATGCGCAAGCACGTTCAGAAGTTGCTTAATCACCAGCGCGACATCCTGCCAAAACCAAACGTTGAGAAGCTCAATGCGGCTATCGCCAGCCTTCGGCGCGCGGTCGATGCCAAGGCGGATAACGCCGAGCTGGAAAAACAGATGGTGAAACTGGAGGAGGCCGCCAACAGTTGGCTGAAGCCCTACCCGAATGCGGTTTGGCGTGAAAACGTCGAAGTCCTTCTGGTAGCGCTTGCGGTGGCCATGGGCATCCGCACCTTCTTCCTGCAGCCCTTCAAGATCCCGACCGGCTCGATGCAACCGACCCTCTACGGGGTTACTTCGACCAACCTGAAGAGCGACCCGAACTTCAAGATTCCGACCGGTTTGGAGCGCGCGCGACAGTGGTTCGCGGGCGTTTCCTATATTCATGTGGTGGCCCAGAATGCGGGTAATCTTGACGCTGTCGAGGCGCCCGTGCGCCTGTTGATTTTCAATATCAAGCAGACGCTCTGGGTCGGCGGACGGTCCTATACCATTTGGTTTCCTCCGGACTGGGGGGCCCCGCCCGAGGGCACCCTCGAAAAACGAGCTGAACTGCAGCCAGGTCAATCCTTCAAGCCGGGCGATGACATCGTCAAACTCAAAGTCGCAGCAGGCGACCACCTCTTTGTTGACCGAGTGTCCTTTAACTTTCGCGCTCCGGGCCGCGGCGAAATCGTGGTGTTCGAAACCAAGGGCATCGAGAACTTGCAACAAGATCAGTTTTACATCAAACGGCTCATCGGTTTGGGCGGAGAAAACCTCTGCCTTAAACAGGATTACGAAGTCAAGGGCGTGGATGGGGAGAACCCGGAAAGCACCGTGCCCGTAGGACACCTCGTCGTGGACGGCAAACCGCTCTCTGCCGCGACGCCTCATTTCGAAAATGTGTACTCCTATTTCGGCGCGCCCACCCGCGCTCGAGGCCAGTCCCCGACGAACGTACTGACGTACGCGAAAAACCACTATTTTGGCCACGCGATGATTCGAAATCTCGCGCCCACCCGCGAGTTTCAGATCCGGACCAACCACCTCTTCGTTATGGGCGATAATACGATGAACAGCCTGGACTCCCGCTATTGGGGTGACTTCCGGGCGTCCCAGGTTATCGGCAAGTCCTTCTTCGTTTATTGGCCCATTACCGAGCGGTTTGGGTGGGGTTATCATTAATCGCCGGACAACAAGCCTGCCGGCGCCGCGCGCGTTGCGCCCGCGCCCTTTGGGTGAGGAAGTGATTTCCCGCCCGCGTAACCACTTCTAAATTCTACCAATCCTCAGTGTGGGTCGACTGATCGGGGTTCGTTTAACGACTTATTGGACAGGTTTTTTGACCTTTTTTTCCATTCCAACTTACTTCGGTTCAGCGCCGCTCATGACTCTTTCCGCGTACCGGCGAGGGCGCTGAAAACAACCATTACCACTCCCGTGACGGCCAGTATTAGCGCGCGGAGGCTCGTCGAGGCAGTCCTCACCGGCGAGGCCCTCAAGCGGATGCTCAAGTCTGCGGCGGCATCCACCACCACGGAGCGTTTGAAGGTCAACACCCGGCCTTGCTCCGGAATATTGGCCCGGAGAGCGGCGGGGTTGCTGATAGCGGCGTCCTGTTGCTGTATGAGTCGTTCGGCCAAGCGGAGCAAGGCGGCATTCTCGTCGGCTGAGTTTCGGTCGAGCATTTCCTTCGCGGCCTGTTGGGTGTAGCCGAGTTCCTTGCGGCCATGCAGGTCGCGGAGTTTGGCCGCAAGCGAGGAAGGGGATCCCTCCGCAGCCGTCTGGCGCACATTGAGACCGACGAGAGCTTGTTGAAGCTTAATATTGTGCAGTTGCACTCGGGCGTCCTCGTTAAACGCCGCGTCTTGCGACGAAAGGGCGTAAGCAGCCTGAAAGGCGCGGCGGGCTTGTTGCGGATCGCCTTGTTCCCGGGCGCTGTTGCCTGCGGCCAGAAGGCTCTCCGCCTGTTTGGCGCGCTCATTCTGGAGGGCAGCCTCATTCTGGAGGTAATCCCGCGCGTCCACAGCGGTGGCAGCGCCCACGACTTCCTCTCTCTGAAATTGCAGCGACCCCTCCGCATGTTTGACCTGCCATTTCTCACTCAGAGTCACCCGCCACGTGACGTTTTCAAGCGGAAGATCGAACTTCGGGGCGAGGAGCTCCAGATCCAGCGCGGACGAATTCGGCTCGCCGACCTGGCAGCTATAGAACAGCTCGACAGGGACCAACCTTCCGTCCTGGCCTGGCTGGTCGATGGGGATGAGGATATGATCCCTTTCGCGCCAGGGCCACACGCCGCTTTGGTAGACGAAGGCGAACCAGAAATGCGCGTCCTTGGGCAGCGTAACGCTCAGCAGGCGTTTATCGCCCGGCTGCATCTCCAGGCGAACGTGAGTCAGCATCGTAGCTTCGTCGGAAATGACCGAGGTAAACACCACATTGTTGACGCGGGCAGGCAATAGTTGCACGGCCTCGCGGCGTTCAAGCTGGAGCTGAAGCTCGAAGGCGGGTTCGACCAGACGATAAGCAAAATTGGCGGCGGCAGTTGAGAGGTCTTGTTGCAACACGCGCGGGATGCTCTGCCATTCGGCAGGCTGAAGCCCGGGCGGGAGCGTATCGATCCGCAATTGCAGCCGGCCCGAGGATTGCAAGGTGACGAACCCGCGCTGGAGGTTCACATCGCCAGCCTGCGCGCCGCGCACCGCGACCTGCTTGGCTTGCTCGGGAATCGGGGTTTGGTAGGTGGACTGGAGGAAGTAGGCGCCGATGACGCGACGATGCAATTTGATCTCGAAACCTTGCAGACCGTTCGTTACCGCGTTGGGCACCGGCATGAAGTCAGCCAGTTGATCTCCCTGGAAATGGACGTTTTCGGCGTTGGTAGGCAGGAATACACGGAAGGTCTTGAGGCCGGTGTTATCGATTTGATACTGGAGGTTCAGGGCGACTTTTACCTGCGCTTCATTGACCACCGCATGCTGGAGACTGGTGACCTGGGTCCACGGGTCCACCTGCTCAATCGTAAGCGCCAAGTTCCATGGGACTTGCAAGATCCGGAAGGATAATACGCCTTTCTGACGGACCTCGGAGAGTTGTGGGTCCAACTGGGTGACTCCTTCCGCAACGCCCGCTTGCAGGCGGAGGCCCTGCTCCGGGACGAGCAGAAGCCTGCCCCGCTGTTTGTTAGCCTCGCGGAAGATAAGCCGCGGCGTCTGCCAGTTCTTAGTCGCTTTAATCCCTGGTCCCGCCAGGCTAAGGGCGAATTGCTGCTGCCCTTCGGTCTTGCCCGCCAAGTGGAGAGTGATGACCCGCCCGGCGTCGCTCTTCGCTTCGGTCCAATGGCTGAGCGCCGCTCCGGTGATGGATTCGACGTCGAAGCCGGCGGGGATGACAAAACTCAGCCGGAAGATGCCCGCCCGCGTGATCGTGACCGTGGCATTGTCGGCCAGGACCGTGCGGTCTTCGCCCAGCGAGAGGGTGTCCTGGGTCTCTACCCGAACATCGGCTTCAACCGCCGAGGCTTTGAGTGTCGCGGTGGACTGTGGGTCCGCGTAGCGGAAGGCGCGGCGCACCGTGATGCCGGGGACTTTGCCTTGGAGGGCCACCGTCAACTCCGCTGGATAATCTTCCAGATTAATGGACGCGAAGTTGGTGGCGACGAGGCCGTCGAGTTGCACCTCGTTGCCCGTAGCGACGCCCATCAACCCAATCTGGCCGCCGGCGCCTTCCACGCTGAGCAACCCGAACGCGTGTTCGAAGGGCAGGGGACCGGCGGCAATCTGGGACCGCACGAGCATGAGGAACGGACGCGATTGAGGCGGGTGAAGCGTGACGCGGAGCTTGCGGGTGTCGGGATCGAACCGCCAAAGCGAGACCACCTGTGACGGGCGGGCGGGCGGGGCTTCGCCCGCGGCGGCCGCCGGGACGGCATCCGCGACGTCGGTGATCGTAGCGCCCACGGGCACGTCCAGGACCACTTCGCTCAATTCACCTTGCGCGGGTCGTATCGAGACGAGGTGCGCGCCTTCAATTACGCCGGCAGCCGGAACATAAAGCTGACTGATCTCCGCATAAAAAACCGACTTTTCCTTGCTAACGTCGCGACTCCGGGGTCTCCAGTTGACCCAAGTATCGCCTGCCGGAGATAGGACAAGAGCGGCGACGGTGTTGTTGCCGGCAGCCGTACGCTCGGTAGCGACCGCCTGGGGTGAAAACACATCCACGTCCAGATTCACTAGCGTAAGGCCGAGGCGGTTCACCAGTCCGGGCGGCAAGGGCAGAAGGAGCCCGTTCTCCTTGTCGCGCAAGCCAACCCGGAGTTCGTAACGTACATCAATGTCGTACTGGCCGTTGCGCGTGGCGAGCAACCGATGCGTCTCCTTGGAACCCGGCGGGCTTTTTTCAAGGCGCAGCGCGTTGGTGGGGCAGGTCAACCGAGTCAGCACTGCTGGCTCGAAGAGCAGCGGCAATAATTCGCCTTTCTTTGCGTCCCAGTGGATTCTCGCCGCGCCCAACGCGAATTCCCCTTCAACTCGCACCTCATGGGTCACCGACTCGGCAACTGGCGTGGCCGGGGTGGCGGCGGCCAGTCCGCAAGCTGAGGCGAACCACCAGGACAGGCCAGTCGCCAGCAAGAGGACCGTGGCGGGAGCGCCGGCCGGCGGTGGTTGAGGGTGCGGCATGGCGGCCGGCCAGCCAGGCGCCCGCCAGAGTCTCCGGGCGGCAGGGAAGAAGACGTGAAGCAACAGAAAGGCGGCCAGGACCCCAAGGAACAAAGGCGCGCCGTTCGGCCACCGGAGCGCTGCCCATGCGACCAGGATCCAGCCCGCCAGGCGACTAGCGGTCCGGGCCGCCGGTTGTCCTCCCCGCCAACCATAAGCCCAGGCCAGCAAGGCCAGGACAACCGGCCAGGCGTAACCCAGCACCTCCTTGGCGGTGGTTTTGTCGGCTGCGTTGGCAATTTCGAGGCTCAGCGCGCTGCCGGCTTGTTGGACGGGGGCGAGGAAAGCCAGGTCGCGGGCCGATTCGCGGCGCCCCCGCCCGGACAAGTCAAGGAGGTGGTTGAAGAGCAGGGCGGCCACAACCAGGGCCGCCAAACCCGCCACCGATCCAATCCAGTGGCGCGCGCTGAATCGAAAAACCCCGTCGCGACCAGCCCACTTCCAGGCCAGAACCGCCGCCCCCAGAAGGACGAGCAGGACTGCCACGGCCATCAACAGCCTCTCGTCTCCATCGGAGCACAATCGCGTTAGTTCCGCGAAGCCTGACCGATCGGTATCGCCACTGGTTGGGGCCAGCGAACCCCGAAGAAAGGCCAACCGCTGACCGTTGTCCGGTTCGAGTCGCCACTCGGCGAGCATGACCGGGGCGTTGAGGATCGGCGCGCCCACGATTATGCGCCCCGGATCTTTGGACTTAGAGGCTAGTTTTACATCGATCGTCAGCACCGCGTTGGGATCGGCCCGTTGCGGGAGCGGGATAAGGTCGACTGGACCATCACGCACTGGCACGACGCGAGCGCCGTTGACGGTGACCGACCACAGATCGGCGCCGGGCGGCAGCGTGAAGCGGAGGGTAGGGTTGCCCCGGTTCTTCACGAAGTAGCGGATATCGGCGAGCACTTGGCCCTCTTTTGAGATGCGGTTGGTAATCGAGGCGCGGTCGACCACCTGGCTGAGCGATTCGCCCTGAGAGAGCGGGCTGAGCGTCAGCTTGAGATCAAACGGGCGCGAGGCATAGCGGTAAGCCGTGAGGATCGGCGCGTCAAAGAACAAGCGGTATTCGGGAGGCACTTCGCCGGTCTCCAGCCGCAGCAGGCCGCGGGAGGCCGATTCGGTTTTCACCTCGAATTGGTGGTCGCTGATGATCATCGTGTAGCCTTGCTCCGATTGCGCGTCCAGCGGGCGCGCTCCGGTGAAGGCGAGCGTTTCGCCTTGCGCCTTGAACGGGCGCTCGTAGGTGGCCAGCAAGGTATAGGCCCCGGCCACCGGCGTCTGCAACTGGACGAGGTAGCCTCCTTCGACCTTTTGCCAGTTCCGGATGTCCTTGCCCGTGAACTCGACATTGAAATACTCCTCGGAGAGCTCGACCTTGAAGCCGGGCACGGGCGCGCCGGAGATGACGTAATTGAAAAGGCTGCTGCCGTAAGCGATGCCCTCGCCGATCGAGAACAGGTGCAGCGCATCCGCCTGAACGGTTTGGGGCAGCCGCTCCACGCGCATCGTCGCCTGCCAAGCCGGGTCGCTCAGCCGGAACGCCGCCTGAATGCCCGTGACTTTGCGCGGGAAGAACGCGGTAGTGATTTCCGTCAGCGCCTGGGTTCGCTCCGGGGTCAGGCGGAAACCCGTGTCGGCCGCTACCGCCAAGTGGCCGCGGACCGATTTGGCCCGGGTCACCTCGATTCGGGGCAGCGACCACATCGCCCCCGCTGCCGACTTGTTCCGCTCCAGCCGAAGCGATACGACCTGCCGTCCGGAGATTGGCTGGCCATAGACCAAACGCAGTTCGGCATCCGTCTGATCTTCCGGTTCGCGCAGAAAGTAATCATTCAACCCGGGCGCGTTGATCTGGGCGATGGCGTAGCCCTTGGGCGCGCGCAACAGCAATTCCCTCAGCGGCGCCTCGCGGATTTCCAGTTCGATCTCCGCGTCGATCGAGAGTTCCGTTTCGCCCAGGTGATAGGCGAGCAATTCGGAGACCGACAACTCGGGGAGGATCTGGTCGGCCTGGATGCGCAGGCTGAAATCAAACCCCGAAAAGCGATAGGCGAACCGCTGACTGCCTGTCGGCCGGAGTAGGGCGCGCGTGGCGTCCGTTTCCGGGAATTGCTCCGGGGAGATTTGGGACAAGCCGCTCGCCTGCGCGACTTCGAGCCTCACGGCCCCCTCGTTGACGATGCGGTAGTAGCCGGCGAAGCGCGTGGCCGATTCCGGGTGGAGCAGCGTGGCATCGACGGTTTGCGGGAAGGCGGCCAACGGCGTTTGGACGTGGACCTGGAGGGCGAAGTGGTCCTTCTGCGGCTGGTTGAATTGTACGACCAACCGGCGCTCCTCGCCGCCGGGCATCGGTTCGACCTTCCAAGCGAGGACCTGGTCGCCTTGCGCGCGGGTGACTTCGCCCGCGCCGCGCAGGACCAACGCCACGCGCGTCAACTCCCCTTGCATGATCTTGAAGTCGAAGAGGCTGGCCTGCCGCATCAGCCCGGGGCTGACGCTGATCTGGGACAACATTTCGGCCGCGTAAAAGAGCTTGCCTTCGGCCTCCGGACTGGCCTCCTTCCATGCCAGTTTCACCGCGCCGTCGGGAGGCAGGTAGCTCAGAAAATCGGCTCCGGTCCGGTCCGGGCGCGCGGCCCCGGCGAAGTCGAATTGCGTATCCGCCGCCAAGCCGCGCAGCGTGATGGGCTGCAACGCGCTCGGGGCGACCCAGAACTCGACGAGGTTCCAATCGTTGCTTCGGCGCGTCGCGGCGTCAAATTTGAAGTGCAGCGGAAATTTTCCGGCGTGGTCAAAGACCACGACGAAGCGGTTCTGTTCGGCGCGCAGCCGCCATTGCGGTTGCGGCTTGAATTCCGTGAGCGCGAGGACGCCGGAGAGCAACTCCAGCGATCCGCCCTTCAGGTCGTCAACCCGCGCCGTGGCGTCCAGGGTAAAGGCCGCGCGCGCGTTACTGAGGTCGGCCGTCAATTTGAAATCATCGAGAATGATAGCCAAGGGCGGGGAATTGGTTTGTGGCGCGGCCGCCCGAACCGACGGGCTCAGCAGCCCCGCGAGCGCCGCGCCGATGAATAGCGGATGTTGGAGAAAGGATCGTTTCATAGAGAATCGGTGGTCGTTCGTGATGGGAGGTAATTCAAGGGCGTCTGAACTGCAACCGACCGGAGCGTCGATTTGTAATCGGCTTTGGACGAGCCGATTAAGGGAGATTCCCTCGACGGCAAAGACTTTCCGCCCGGCTTCGATTACTCCCTCGAGGATCATTCTAAGGAATGGGATGGTTAGTTCGCGAATCTTCAATCAAAATCCCTTCCCCGAAAGGCTTTGCGCCTGGCGGATCATCCACTCAAGTTTCCTGGGTCGCGCGTCCGCGCCATAGACCTCAGGCACGCCCCGCAAATAACCCAGCAGCCGGGCGCCATTGACCTCGCCGGCAAACGGACTGACGGCCAGCCACTCCGAGAAGGCGCTGGCGGTGGCGGCCAGGCGAATAGCCGGGCTGCCTTGTTCCAGCGGCGCGGCGTTTCCGCTGAATGGCGCCTCCCATTCGTGCTCGTGATAGTCTGAGGTCCCCGGCGTCCGATAGCGTACGCGCACCCTGGCCAGCGGCCCGCGCCCCGCCGGGTCGACCTCGATGACATACAGCGCGTTCCCGGATTCCGCCGCGGCGATCTGCGCCGCGTTGACGGTGTTGTCGCGGAACTGTTCCTTCGTGAGTTGGTGTTTGGCGTAGCCGACTTGCCGATAGGCTTTAACCCGGTCCGGGTTAAACTCCACCTGCACCTTCACGTCCGACGCGGCGACCTGGAGCGCGCCGGCGACCTGGCTGGCGAATCCGGTTGCGGCCTCCTCCGGGGAATTCACGAAACCGTAGCGTCCGTCGCCGTGGCGCGAGAGCACCTCGAGGAGGTCGTCGTTGTAACCTTCCCAGCCGATGCCGAAGCAATCAAGCGCTACGCCTTGTTTGCGGTGAATCTCGACCTGCTGCTGAAGCGCCTCTGGATCGAGATTGCCCAGGTTGGCGGCGCCATCGGTCAGAAGTACCACGCGATTGACGCCGTTGGTCAGGTAATGCCGCAGAGCGGTTTGGTAGGCGAGGTTCATCGCTTCCTCGAGATTGGTGCCCCCTTGCGGGGTGAGTTCGCTCACCTTGGCGACCGCCTCAGCCCCCTGGCTGCCCGGCGCGCCGTCCACGCGGAGTTGGGCCGTGCGGGCGAAGGTGACGATACTCAGCTTGTCCTGGGATTGGAGTTGGGCGGCCAGGATCCGCAAGGCCTCGCGGATGATCTGGACGCGGTCGGCTCGCTCCATCGACCCCGAGTTGTCCAGGAGCAGTACTATATTGAGCGCCCGGCCCGCCTGCCGGCCCTGGGCGGCGGTCTTCAGCGAGAAGCGCAGGAGATCGCGGTTTTGGGCAAAGGGGTAGGCCGAGCGCTCCCAGGCAAAGGCAATCGGCACTCCGGGCGCCGGCTCCGGATCGCGATAATCGAAGGCGTTGATGAACTCCTCGCTTCGCACGCTCGCCACGTCCGGCAGGACGCCCTTTTCCAGGCTGGCGGCCGCCAATCTGAACGAGACGTCGCTCACGTTAAGCGAGAAAGTGGAAAATGCGTTTTCGGTCGTCTGGACTTCCGGCTGTGGAATCGAGGCATCTGCTGGGCGGGGCCTTTGGGGCGCGGCCGGCTCGTTCGACTGGGCAACATTGGGCTTGGCGGGGGGGAGGATTCCATTGTCGTCGACAGAGCGCTTGTCCAGTGGGGACGGTAGTCGTTTGGCCGTATCAGCCAGCCTGCTGCTGATGGAGGGGTTTGCGGACATGGTTTCCGGCGCCGCGAAGTTGAGCGCGCGGGCCGTGCGCTGGATGGTGTCCACATCCTGCGCTGACGCATAGGCCTGCAAGGTGCCTTCCCGGGCGTTGTAGTAAAGCGCCTTCGGGGGACTGAGGTCAACGCCCAGGTTGGAAAAGAAGTTGCTAACGGCGCCCTGGGTACCATCGGCGATGTTGGTCAGCGCGCCGCTCACAGACGCCACGCTGCCGCTGGCGGTGTTCATAGGCGGGAGAGGGAGCCCACCGCCGCCCATCCCCCCAGCCATCATTCCCTTGCCAATCGAGGCCTGCGCCGTCACTCCCCAGTCAGCGCTACTCACACTCGTCATAGTTTGCGTCAGGACTTCGGGGGCGACCTGCATTGTGAGCAAAGCGAGCGGCGCGGTGTTGCCGGTGCTTCCCAACGGGCGCGCCTCCGCGCTTACGACGTCCTTTTTGACTCCGGGCGGCTCACCCCTTGGTTGCCCGCCGAAGCGATTCTTCGCCTCAGCCTGCCCAACCTCCGCAAGACGATCAGCAGCAGCCGTTGGGACCGCTGGCGCCGAGACCGTCGGAGCCATGCCGCCCACGTCGTTCTTTCTCAAGCCGGCCGCAGACGAGACGTCGGAGGGTGGAAGCCTCCGTTGGAAGAGGTTGCCAAGGATCGGGGTGTCGCCGAGACTTGGGGCTTTCTCGTTGGGCTTTGCCTCCTGGTCGAGAGCGGCTTCCTGGTTGCCATAGGCCGCGCCATGGGCGCCCGAAACCGACCCTGTCTCGCCGCCTTTCAACTCTTCCTCTTTCGTAGGAAATTCAGTGGTTTTGGATCTAGCAACCCCGCGCATCCTCACCTTCGAATCCTGAGCTTCGATCGTCACCACGCGACCGGCTAGAGGCTTCGTCGCGTAAGCCGCATCTCCGAGGGTGAGTGTGGTCTGTGCGGGCGCGCCGGGAGCAGGGGCGGCCGTTGACGAGGGAGACGCAGCGACCGATTTGGCGTCAGCGCTGAATGCGAAATAAGCGTCGTTAGCTATCGCTGGGGAGGCCGGCTGGGAAACGTTGTTCGCCGGGGCGGCTACGGCGGCGGTTTCCAGCTTCGTCGCGGGCGCGGTCTTATCCCGTTCTTCCCGCGCCATCAGGGTCGCTTCAGCTTCACTTTCCCGCGGTTGTTCCGCAGTGCTGCCCTGATTCTCCTCCCGGCCTATGCCAAGGGAAGAATCCTTTGGGGCGCCTTTAAAGCTGGCTGCGGGCAATGTTAGGAGGAGCGGCACCTTTGGCTCCTCGACGGAGGAGAGGGCTGAGGCGCCCCTGCGGGGGAGTTCCGTTTGGCGGCTCGGCGGCAGGACGGCGGAGGCGACCCTGTCCAGCAGCTGAGCCGTGTTCAAACGGAATTCCACCCGCGCGCTGTCGCCTGGAATTGCGGCGACATTAACCGGTGTTTTCCTTTCCCCGGCCAACCACACGCCAACGCCGAGTAATGCCACGAAACCGGCCGCAACCGCCGCCGGAGCCAGCCAGGATCTTGCCCAATCTCGAAAGCCGAGTTCCTTCGGCGTGATGGTCTTGAATTGTCCGAGCAGCTTTTCGCGGCGGAGGCCGCTGAGTTTCGGGGCAGCGGGTTGGGCCGCGTCTCGTTCGGGGCTGGCGACGGTTTCGCGCACGAGGGCAATGGTCAATTTGAGTCGCGCGTGGAGTTGGCGCAGGTTCTCATCCCGGCTGATGGCCAGGCGCAAGGCTTCCACCTGTTCTGGCGGCAGTTCTCCAAGCAGCAACGCCGTGATCTGCGCCTCGTTTTCTTCCGGCGAATCGTGCGGAGGTTCAAACTTCATGGGACAATTCCATTCCTGGCTAATTCATGGCCAATCGTTTTCAGGGCATGATGCAACAAATAGCCGACGTGGCCGATGGTCAGGCCGGTGCGAGCGCTGATTTCCTTGTAGGAAAGGCCATCGTTGAACTTGAGCTGGATGAGTTCCCGGCTACGCTCATCAAGGGTCTCGAGGCTCAAGCGGACCAGGCCAATGCCTTCCCACCGGGCGATCTGCTCGTCCGGCAGCGGCTGCGGGTCTGCGGGATCGGAGGCGGGCGGTTCATCCTGGTCGGACTCCAGGCGGAGAGGCACGGTCCGACTGGCGTCGCGCCGGTGGTTGAGGGCCAGGTTATGCACCGTGCGGTAGAGCCACCGCCTCGGCGTTCGTACCTGGTCAAACTGCGCATGAAGTCGCATGAATGCTTCCTGAACTAGGTCCTCCGCCACGCCGGACTCGCCGATCAACCGCAGGGCATAGAGCAGCAGGGGCGACTCCAGGGCTGCAAACAGCTCCTCGATCGTTTCCCCTCCGCTCGGCTCCGCGCTGGGTTGGTTTGGTCGCATTACGGCCACAATGAGTAAACCCTTCTGATCTGCCTCGGTTATTTGACCGTCCCGGTGTATTTCTGGCAATTGGACATCGTGTCTTACTGTTAGTGACACCGGACAGCCCTATTTCTTAGACGAAAAGAAAAGAGAATTGCTCCCGGCGATGGCGGGAGGCGAAAGGGAAGAGGACCGATTGCGTTCTGAATGGCTCCGGCAGCCTTGCCAGCCGCGCCCTCTACGAAGGTGGGAACGAAGCGGCGACGACGCTTCGGCGCCTGGCGGCGGCTTCTGGGATCGGGCGGTTAATCGTCCCTTTCCTCTTTCGCCAGCGCCTGTTTCCTACTGGCTGTCCACCCCTTTTACCTTCATGCGCAGGCTATAGAAGTTCTTGCTGGCGGTGATAAAGAGGGTCTGGCGGTCCCTGCCGCCGAAGCAGACATTGGCGGTCCAAGGCTCAGCGACATCGATGCGCTCGATCTTCTGCCCCGAGGAATTGAACACGGTCACGCCCTGGCCGGTGATATAGACGTTGCCTTGGTCATCGATGGTCATTCCGTCCGAGCCCGGTTCGCAGAACAATTTCTTGTCCGTGAGCGAGCCATCGGGTTGGATATGGTAGCGCCAGGTCTTGCGAGCGCCGATGTCGGCGACGTAAAGCGTCTTGCCGTCGGGCGCGCCAATGATGCCGTTGGGTTGCTTCATATCGTCCACCACGCGGGTAAGAGTCTTGTTGTCCGCCGCCAGAAAATAGACATGCTCGCCCATCTCTTTGTCGCCCCGCTTCCAATAATCACGATGGTAATAGGGATCGGTGAAATAGAGGCCGCCGCCAGGCCGAATCCAGACATCATTCGGTCCATTGAGCAGTTTGCCTTGGTAATCCTTGACGACGACGGTGACCTTCTTATCGGGGCTGATGCGCCACAACTGGTTTTTCTCATCGGCGCAAGCCCACAGGTCGCCGGAGGAATCGAAGGACAGGCCGTTGGCCCGCCCGCAGGGCTGCATGAACGTGGAGAGTTTGCCATCCACGCTCCATTTGAGGATGCGATCGTTGGGTTGGTCGGTGAAAAAGACATTGCCATCGCCATCACAGGCCGGCCCTTCGGTGAAGGCAAAATCTCCGGCCAGGTGTTGGAGGGTTTCGCCCGGGGCGATGATCTTGCTATCTGCGGCGAACGCTTGGAGGGCGCAGACCAAGCTGAGAATCACAAAGTTGCGAATAGCCATAGGCACAAGCCTAGAGCGGTGCGGCGGGGTTGTAAACCTGGAACTTAATTAAATATAACAAACATTGTGCGAAATAAAAGTTTGTGGAGCCGGGCAACAATACAATGTGAGTTAACAAAAAAGATGTCCGTTTAGGCCTGGATCTGCCCCGATCTGACCTGAACGGGCTTGACGGCTAGGCGGTTCATAAAGCATTGATAAAGCCTGAGTTGCGCAATCCGAGTGTTCCGGTCGCGGCGGCGGGGTCAAAATGGAATAGTTGTCCGCTCTAAGGTGCAACCCGCTTTTACAGAATAGTTGTCCACTCCAAGGTGCAACCTGATTTAGGGCGGTTTTATTGGGGTTTTCGCGCAAAACGGCAAAAGTTGCACCTTTAGAGCGGACAACTATTCCGTTAGCGCCAAAGGTGCAACTTGGAGGGCGTTTTTGGGGGTTTTGGCACCCCTGACGGAAGTAACTTGACGCGATTTTGGGGGCGATGCGCTTGGCGGATCCAGCCGGCGCAAAGGCCGCCGATCCCAGTTGCGCCGAAGCCCAAATCAGGCGAAATCAAGGCAACCATTGTCGCTACGCGGCCCCAGCGCGGAACCTTGGCCCAACCTCCGCAATGGACGCGCCAAGGGCCGCTCAGCCGAACGGCGCTTTCCATTCAAGGCAATTCAAGGTGGAGGATTCCGCCGGATGCCGGCACGGCTAAAGCGCCATGCCCACTTTAAGCCGGATGGTTGTCTTGCTGGCTTCGTTTACGGAGCCTCAGGCGCGGCCGGCCCATTCTCTTTGGGGAGGACGGCCTCAAGGGTGGCCCGGGCGGCGACGGGCGCTCCATGTTTTTCTTTGCCTGGTCATAAAGTTTTCCCTTACAAAGTGGCGATCCGTCGGGAAGAGAATTGGCCAAATGCCATTTGCCCTCGGGGGAAGAGGCGCTGATTCGCCTGACGAACGACACGGTTTGGTGAAGCCCAAGCGGGGGCTTCGGGGTTGCCGAGCCTGAATCTCGCCCTTCATTCTCGATAATGTCGCCGCCGTCGACCATAGCAAAAAAAACTGCGGATTAGGGGTGGCCACCTCCGCAGACTGTTGCGATCGTCACACACACACCCGGCTAGCGCAACATCAAGGGAAATATAACACCCGCCGGACACTTAGCAATGGCCCGCTATCCCTCCAAGTGATCCCGCCCTGAGCAGGACACTACGAGGATGGATCCGGCTTTCCGGCTTGTGACAACCCCGCTGATTTGCGCTCCGAAGCTTCTCTGTGTCTCTTGATCGAAAGACGCTCCAGGGTCACTGGATCGAAATTCTCGGAAAATGACCTCTCCATCGTGGCCTCTTCTTCTGGCGTCAGAGTCTCCTTCGCTGTCCGCCCGCCGGGATAAACTGCTGTTACCACTGTTGCCATACAATCAACGTACCCGCCGTTATCGGATCAAGAAAAATACGGCAGCTTAGGGGTGGCCTTGCTGCCGCTGTTGCGTTCGTCACACGCACACCCGGCTCCCGCAACATCAAGGGGAGTATAACACCCGCCGGATAATTGGCAATATCCCCCCGCCATGCCACAGCGATCCGGACCTGGCCGGCGCATTACAGATCCGGCGGAGGCCGCCGGGCGAGGACTTCGGAACGGGCGAGCCGCCATTTCGACCCGGGCTTGCCGCCGGGCTTGAAGGCGCTCTTGAAGCTGCCATCCTCGCATTGCAACTCTATGGAGCGCTGGCTCAGGCCCAGGAGCCGGGCGGCCTCGACCGTGCCGATCTCGTTTTCGAGGATCGTGGGTTTGCCAGCCTTGAATAGGATTGATCCGTCGGGCTGGGGGATTCTGATGACGGGAATTATGACTTGCGGCGCGGTCCATGTCTGAACAGGCGCCGGAGAGGGCTCGGCTTTGGTCAAACTCATTGCGTGTACTATATATGGTATCTATCTATGAACGGGAAGAAAAAACCGAGGCCCGCCTGGAGCGCCGATCGGGATTACTCCCCTGCCCTGACGGCCGCCGCAAAATAAAGCGCCGGCCTGGTCGCCCGGGCCGGCGCTGATAGAGAGGCGCGGTTTCAGATTCTGCTCGGCGCCACGAGGGTTTCGGCGGCCGCCGGCATCCAGGCCGAAGGGTCCTCGACCCGCCGAAGAAGCATGAGGTCTTCTCCCTTTGCCCCGCTCGTTTCCAGGAGCAGCTTGTAACGGCGCCGCACGGCCAGGCGCTGCTTCCGATCCAGGAAACGCGCATAGACGCAATTGATATTGAGGACTTTTGCGCGCTCGAATGTATGAACGAGGATGGCCCATCGGATGAACTGCCGCGCCGAAACACCTTCGCATTCCGCCATCGCTTTCAGATTCTCCATGTCATACCTGGCCATGCGCAGGGTAATCGAGGGGAGTTTGGATTTCATCAAGCGGCCCTCCGATCAACGACGTTGGCGGCGCCTTCGGACTTGCTGTCGCGGAGAGAGCGCCAATGGTCGCTCAGCTCCTCCTGGACGTCCCACTGGGCCAAGTCCTTGCATAGATCCCGGTAGTTCTGAGCGGTTTGTTCGCTCGGCGACAATCGGTCTCTGGCCAGTTGCTCCAGCAAGTTCAGGAGGCTGTCAATCAACGCACTGGTGGCGCGAGATCGCTTCTCCATTGACTTCATGATGTCGTCGAAATCACGGATTTCCATTTCGCCCAACTCCATGCGCAAGGCTGGTTCGCCGGGATCCGGCTCGCCGGCGGGCTTCACGACGCTGGCGCGGGGCGGCCCCGCGGCTGCGAGTTTCTCCCGGATAAGGCGGTCCACGAGCTGGGCCACGGAGCAGCCTTCGGCGGCGGCCAGGCCGGTCAGCACGGCGAAATCCGCCTCGGAATATTGGAGGGTTTCCTTATGTTCGTCTTCGACCTGGTCGAAGAAGCTCAGGCACAGCCGGGCGCCGCTGGTGGCTTGCATCGGTCTCGTGTCGGCCGGTTGGGCGGTCGGCTGATTGATCGTGCTGCCAGAGAGGGTGGCCATGAGGATAGCGCGGTCCAAGAGCCTGGAGGGAGTCCAACCCTTGCTAATGGCGGCCTCTAGAATGCCATCCACTTCCGCTTCCGAGAGGCCGGCAACGGCCATTCTTTCGCCGGTGCCAGGTTGAAACAATGCCAAGTAGGCGAAGGACGGCTTGATTTCACCCTTATTTCTTCTCACGAAGGCATCAAAGGCGATTTTTTCGCGAATGGCCCCGGCGATGAACTCGGCAGCACTACCGCTTTTCGCGCCGAACTTGAGAAGGTCCGAAAACTCGCCGGCGCTGAGTGGCACAGGGATGGTAGGTTTGCCCGCGCGGTAATCGTAAAGGACGAGGCCCACGGGATGTTCATTGCTCTTAGCTGCGAGTGATGGCATGCCGTCTGAAGCGTGTTTCGCTTCGGAAGTGGGGCGAGGGCTTGCGGTCTCGATGGTTGGGCCGGTACCCTTTGGCCGCCCTGCCCTGCCCGTTCCGGGTTGATTTTTATGACTGATCGTGCTAGCTTTTTGACTGACCTGATTTTGGTTTCTTTTCATACGATTCCTGTGATTGGGTCTTTGGCCCTGGCGATGCTGATACATTGTCAGGGCTTTCTTGTTGGTTAGCCTCCTGCTGCTGGACCCATCGCAACATTCGGAGAGTTGTCTCGCCGCCTGGCTCCCACGCACCAGACATCCATTCAGAGAGCCGCGAGGCGCGAACGTGAAGTGTGCGCGCGAGTTCTGCCTTCTTGCCCCGCGTCGAAAAAGCGGTTTCAAGGCGGCCAAGAAGATTCTGCATCTCAGACTTCACGAGCGGTATATTACGGTTTTCCGTTATATAGTCAACAGATTTGTTTAGCTCGCTCACGCTTTGTACCCTTCGAACCTTGGCCAGCGCGTCATATTGTCGCATTAGCCGCGCCGCCTTTTCTGAGCGTGCCGCCAGGCGCCCCGCTCCCGCGCGGAAGACTGACTCGACCGACTCAAGCCCTAGTTGCTCCCTTTGTAGGCCCTCACGCCAAACCACCCAATGTGAGAAATAGGGCTCAAGCCATGACTCCGGGATCAGTGCGGCGCCCGGCAATTCCGACGCCAGCAGGGCCAGCATCTCCAGGTTTTCAGACGCAAACTCGGAAAACGGCGTCCTGTATCGAAGCCCGATTGAAGCGCTTGCTGGCAATAACAAAGGCCATTGCACTTTCATGGGCAGCGAGCCGTTGAAAAGCCAGAGGGGGTTATAAGGATTTACAAAACGAAATTCGAGTTCGCTCCTGAGGCCTAGCGTTATACACGCCTCATCATAGCGAATGGGGGTCCGCCCCGACTCTATGTTGGCCAACTGGGCCGGTGAAATACTAAGCCGGACGGCTAGGTCCGGTTGAGACCACCGGTGCATTTCACGAATTTCCCGAACACGGGTGCCGATCTGGCGCTCCACTTCGGGCTTATAGGGTTTTCGAAGCCGCGGCATCTCCTCAGATTAACAGAATCACAAAGTGAAACAATACTGCTTGCCAAACTATAATCTTTACAATATATTGTTGAATAACGCTGTAATATGCGGTTTTTTTAGAGCCAATGCGCCCTGCTGATACAAACGAAACGAAAGCCTTCGCCCTGCCGATGCTGGCGCTGGAGATGTTGCGGCGCGAGCTTACCCGCGAAGAGCTGGCCAAACGGTGCGGGATTGAACTCGCATATCTTCGAACTGAGTTCTCCAACGGCATCCCCACTTTGGCGGTGCAGTACAGGATCGAGGCGGCGCTTGGATTCAGCATTCCGCTTTGGAGTTCGCCTTTCGAGATGGCCGTGCGGCGGCGCTGTGTTGAAGTTTACGGCCTGGACCCGCGCCTGGCGTTTGCGCCGGACGTGATCGCGCTTTGCCGGCGCCTCGGCATTCGACAGCCCCGACAGCATGGAGTCCGCGACCGCCGCGCTGAGGCCTGGATCCAGAAGCTCTTTGAGTACTTTGCCGCCCATCCCGAGAAATCGGCGGCCGCCACCAAACCCACGACCTTACCCCACCCCCGCTGATTTTATGCACTCGATTACCTCCGGCCGCGATCTACACGGCGGCCTCAAAAAGTATAAGGACTTGCTCAATGAGAACGCCAAGCTGCGCCTTGACGAGGTGACGGAGCGAATGCGCAAGAGCCGGCTCGCGCGCCAGATGGGCCAGGTATTCCACGCGGAACGCATAGGCGAGGACCTTGGGGGCGTCCACGAAATCTTGGCGGCGGATTACTCCGATCCCAAGGGCAACCTGGGCACGCTCAGCGGCTCGCTTATGGCGCAAAAGGCTCTCGAAGCGTTCAAGTACGGCGTGCCCGAGCTGGCGCGAGTGACCACCGATTTCTCCGCGGACGTGGGATACTATGGCCAGACCGAGGTAACGCGGATCGTGGTCGCGCCGCAAGTCGACACTTATGACGCAACCCTGGTTAACGGCCGCCCCAACGGCTGGGTGTCCCTCTCGGCGGTCCAGACCACCGACGTATCGATAACGATGTCATACCATTTGGGTCTGCCGGTCGTATTCGACTCCAACACCCTGGCCGCCTCCAACCGGAACCTCTTCGAAGAACAAGCGGTCATGGCCGCCTACGCCATCGGAAAACAGCTTTATACGCTGATTTACGGCCTCATGACGCCAGCCAATTTCGCCGCTTACGCTGCGGTGAGCGGCGCGAAAGTGCCGTTGGCTTACGCGAAGTTCTCCGTCCCGATCGGTGATTTTGGCCGAGGGAGGTTGATCGACCTGGCGATGGCGTTCAACCTGAACGAGGTGCCCGTTCAGAACCGGACGGTGTTTCTGAACAGCCCTTATTTCGCGCAACTCTCCAAAGACCCGTCGCTGGTTAGTTTCTTCGCGGCCCAGCGGGCGCCGGAGGCGGTCGCTGACAATGAGCTTCCTAAAGTGGCGACCTTCGTCCCGATGGAAGCGCCGAACTTCACGACCGCCAATACTACGGCCAATCTCGTCGGCTTTGCGATGCAGTGCGGGGCAATCGTGGCCAAAACGCGCGTTCCCATGGACTACACCGCAGCGATGCCCGAAGCGCAGTACGGGCGCGTAGTGCTGGTGACTGACCCAGTTACGGGCATGTCGCTTAAGAATGTCCAATATACGAACCATCTCGGGGGATATTCCGAGTCTCGCCTGGAAATCCTGTTGGGCGCGGCGGTCGGCGACACCCGGGGAGGGCTTTGCATCACCAGCCAGTAAACCGCGCAAACTCATTACCCTTTTCTACCTGTATGAACGAATTTCCGAAGCAACTCCGCCAGGCGCTGGCCAAACAGCAGGCCGCCCAGGCCGACTTGACCAATATTGACAATCTCAAGCCCGCGTTGGAGGAGGAGGCCCGCAAGCTCGCCGACAAACTCGCCGGGGTACCGGCGGAAGCGCTCATCATCCCCAGCAAGGGCGGCGAGCATTTCGACCCGGCGACGACCCGCAATCTCCAGGACGCCGCGCACGTGCGCGACAAGCTGCTTCTGCTGCCTGGCGTCCGGGCCAAGTACGAACGGTCGCTGGCCGCCGCTACCCAGGAGGTCGAGGACGGCAAGAACGCCTTGATTAAAGAGTTTACCGCGAAGGCCCGGGAGCAGCTCGAAGTATTGCGCGAGAAACTTGTCTCCGATATGGCCCTCACCACCTTTGGCGGGGACGCGCAGCGGACCAAGGCCGGCGTGGCGGCGGTGCTGGAGAACTCGGAGGCCAAGCGCTGGTTGAAGTTCTGGCTAAGCTCGGCCACGCATATGACGGCGGACGTACTCGCGGCGCGGGCCGAGGCTTTCCTGGCCGGCGAACGGGTTTGAAATGAACACGCTTTTGCACCAGTGCGGCACCTCGGGCGCGCGCCGGGCCGGTTTCATCCGGCCTGGCGCTCCGCGCGGCGGCGAGCCTGGGGCGATCCAATCTTCGACGGCATCCCGGGGGCATCTGGGGTACCGCCGAACTATGCAAGCCTCCCGCTCGCTGGGGGCGGGAGGCCTCTTCTTCCACGGTCCCAGCTTCGGCATTGTTACTTCGGGTGTACGCAAGCTAGCCTTGGGGAACCGGTGCGGTGTCATAGCCGCATCGGCCCCCGGGCCAGCCCTTACGCGCGCGGCCCGCGCTGGCGCCGCGTGGGGGAAGCGGCGCCAGCGCGTATTTCAGCCGATGGTCAGTCAATGCCAATTATCTTCCGCCGGGCAGCTCGGGGCGAGCCAGCCAGGCGTGTTTCAACCCCTCCGTCATGCTCGCCCCACTCCCGCTACCCAAGCCGCTTTGCCCCCTCATCGACCACGAAGGCCGCTATCTTCGCCGGGTCACGGTTGCTGACATGGAAAAAGCCCTTTACCGCGAGAACATCGTTTGGCAATCCCGCCGGCTCACGGAGATCCTGCCCCTGAAAGCGGCCGCCCGGCTGCTGGGAATGCCCGCCTCCACGCTTTGCGCTTGGAGGAAGGCTCAGGCCCGGGGCGGGTTCCAGGCGCTGTTGCCCAAGCGGTGCCGGACATGCCTTGTAAAAGTCGGCATTCTGGCCAGTCAATGCCCGGCTTCGGCCCAAAAGGGCGCGGAGACGGAAAACGCTTTAAATGCCCCAGGACGCTTTGAGGGGTATCAACCTACCGCCCCCACCCCTCCGGCGCGATGTACCCTTATGCGAAGTGCGGCGGAAGGCAACGTGGTTGAAGCCCCGGCGCCCGGCGAAGATCCGGAATCAAACCAGATCAAGGAATAACCCGGAATGCGCCGCAAATACCCCATTCAATTAGCCGCCAACCCATCCTGAATCTATGTCGCAAGGCGTCCTGCAATACACTCTCGGCCTGGGAACGGCGCAATTCACTAAAGCCATTTCCGGCGCCGAGGGGAAGATTAAGGGCTTAACTTCGAGTCTCGTGGCCTTAACTGGCGTCGGGGCGGCTATGGCCGGCGGTTTCGCGGGCCTTCGCGGCATGGCCAACATTATCGAAGGCACCCTGTCCGCGGTGGAGCGTGGCGCCGCCCTGGAGCACCTATCGAGAACTACCGGAGAAAGCGCCGGGAACCTCGCATTGCTCCAATCCGGCCTGAAGGCGGTCGGCATCGATGCCGCGTCCGCCGGCCCCATGCTGCTGATGATGCAACGTTCGCTGGGTGGCATTAATGACGAGGGCGAGCCCACGGCGCACATTTTCGCCCAGTTGGGATTGAACATCGAAGATCTCAAGCGGATGTCCGCCCCGGCTGTGATCTCCGCCCTTGCCGACAGCATTTCAAAGCTGGATAACGCCCGCGCCACCGCGGCGGCCGCAAAGATCTTCGGGCGCGGCGGCGCCCAGCAGTTCCTTGAACTCGCTCGCAGCGGGCGCGAGTTCAACAAGGCCCTGGCGGAAAACGGCCAGCGCGCCCTGTTGCTCGCCCGCACCGCGCCTATGTTCGAGGCGCTCGCCCGAGCTATCGAGAAAGTCAAGAGCAAGAGCAAGGATTTCTACTTGGGGTTTGCCCAATACGCCGCCCCCCCCATTCTCAAACTGCTGGAAAGGATCGAAAACATCGACCTGACCAAGGCCGGCCAGGCGCTCGGGCGGCTTACCGGCCTGCTTAGCGAGTCATTCCACGGATCGGGCGAGATCCTCCTTGCCGCCATAGAGGTGGCTTTGCAGCGCGCCGAGTTTTATGCCGCGAAATTCGCCTCCACGCTGGCCGCGGCCGTGGCGGAGGGCTTGGTGGCAGCGCTCCCTCTCGCGCTCAGCGCGGGATTGGAAGCGATGGGAGCGTCTCTTTCCGCCGTATGGTCGGGCGCGGCCAACCTGGATGCTATCGGATGGAAAAAGGAGATCGATCGCCTCGCCAAACTCCGCCAAGAGCACCCGGAGCAATGGAACGACGATAATGCGTTGCAACTCAAGAACGCCCAGCGCTATTTCTCGGATTCCGACGCCACAGCGCGGGCCGGGGCTGAAAAAATCGAAACCGCAAGGAAAGAATCGATGTCCAATATAGCCCGGGCGATTGGGGAAGGGATGAGAGCCTCACTCTCGGCGGGAGCCAATGAGTGGAGGACGTTCGGCACTCCGCCTGAAACCGCCGAGTCCCAGAAATTGCAGCGAGCCCTGGCTCATTATGCGGAGGTTTCCGAGCGCTTTGCCGGCCTGTTTGGCACCGGGGAAGGCAGTGCGCGGCTTCCGGGCGCCGGCCTCGCTTATCAAATGGTTGCCAGCAACATCCAGAAAATGGGTTTTGTCATGAGAGCGTCCTCAGCCTCGGATCCGGCGGGCCAAACGGCGCGCAACACCGCAAGGACCGCGCACCTCCTGGAAAGGCTTATATCCGTCACGCGGCCGGTCTCTTTGAACCTGGCCGTATCCAACACTTTACCCTATTAATGAAAACTCTCCGCATCCTTAGCTCCGAAATCGTAGAAACCGATTTCAGCAAACCGGCCATTCACCACCACACGGTCGGATTCCACCTGCCGGGTCCGGTAATCAATAGTGTAGCGGTCCAACTCGGGCCGAAGGCTCTCATTCTAACCGACGGCAAGGACTCGGTCGCCGTTCCTTTAGAAGCCCTGTTCGCGGCCATCACTTCGCCAGCCCTGGAAGCAACGGCCCCATCCGCGAAAGCCCCGTAAGCCAATGACTAATTATCCCATTTTCAAAGGCTATTTGGGGCTTACGGAGACCAGCAAGAGCGGCTTCTTCACTTACGGAGAAAGGATCTTATACCATTTCCAGTGCGCTGGCTCGTACTCGGACGGGGCCAATTTCGCGGCGATCCATCCGCGTTGGAGTCAATGGACTCTGAATATCAGCGGCACCCTCGATTTCGCTTACGTACACGAGACAAGGCTTAGCAGGGAAATCGGCGGCAAGGGAGTCGTTGACATAGACTTTATCAGCCTAAGCACTCTTCCGCCCAATGAGTTTGCGCTGGTTCCTTATGAGATCAATCCCGCGATCGAGCAGAACCCGTACTTTACCGCGTTAACCGATCAGGAGAGGGCCAACTGCCATTCCCTGTTTACCAGCGCGACCCTAGCCGGACAGGACTCGATTGCAAATGTCACAGCGACCCTGCCCCATGCGAGCATCTGCACTGACCTGATCAACGCCTGGCGAAAAGGGCAGGAAACGTATTATTTGAGCGGATATAAGTTCATCTGGACGGAGTACGCCATTGAGGACCCGGAAGCCTCAAAGGGCGGCTACACCGAATTTCCATTCGGGCCATTCGATGATGTGATTCCGTCCAACCTTAGCTGGCTGCGCCAGGCCGACGACTGCGTGTGGTCTGGCGGCCTATGGAAAATCACTCGTACTTGGGTAGGCGCCCCGGATGGGTTCTGGGATCCAAAACTTTACCCGTCCATGCCGCCGAGTTAACGCGTATAGTCCTACCTCCCCGCCCCGAGATGCCCCTCATCAACCCCGAATCACCCGCCGGAGAAATGCCACTCAAAGATACCGTGCCGCTCTTCACGGCGGCGCGGATCGCAGCGGTGCTAGCCTTGACCCGGCAAGCGGTCGGCAAGCGTCTGGGCGGGGGCCTGGCGCCGCTCGTAACGGACAGCGGCCAGACCGCTAATGCATGGCCGTGGGAAGCGCTGCCCAAGGAGTGGCGCGAGCAAATCAAAGCGGCATCGGATCGTAAAGGCTATCGCTTCCCGCAAGACCTGCTGGCAGATGCCGGCGCGGCGCCCTGGCAGCCCGGAATACGCTTTGCGGCGGCGGCCCCGCGATTCCAGGAGGAAGCCGAGCAGTGGCGCAAGGCGCTGCTGCCCGTGCTGACAAGGCAGCATGACGCCGATCCGAACGAGCTGCGGGATGCGGGCCTTGCGGAGTGTCGGCGGGTGTTTGGCCGGGAGGTATCGGAATCCACCTGGCGGCGGCGCTTCGACCTGGCTGTGGAGCGCGACCGGGGTTTCGAGCGATGGGCGAGGATTGAGATCTATCTGCCGGAGGAAGCCATGGCCCGCGCCCAGGCCTCCGGCGCTCCACCGACGGGATCCGCGCCGGCAGACCTGGCAGCCTTGACGGATGCCGCGCGGGAAATAGCCACTCCCTCCAAGCTCGCGCCCCGGGACCGGGACTTTGTCTTTGAGGCGCTACAGAAGTGCGACTTGGACCGCGCCGCAGCCCTCGACTACGCCTTCAGCGCCTTTCCCGGGCTGGCCCGGACGCGTAAGGCGCTGACGAAGTGGTACCGGCGCAAGCTGGTGAAAGTCCGCGCCGCTGGCGATGGTCTGAGCGCGGCCGAGGATGGGCGCGGCCGCTCGGGCCGGAAGGGAAGCCGCCTCTGCCCAGAGTGCGAGCGCAACGTGAAAGGCGCGGCGGTTGACCTTGACGGCGACTTGGCTCAGGCCTGGCGCCGGATGACCCTGGAGAAGAAGCTTTGCGCCAAGTGCGCCGGCCTTTGGCATTTTGCCGCGCGCACCAATAAGAGCTATGTGCCCTTGGCTGTCCGTAAGCAAGTCGGGCCGGATGTGCTCTGCGCGCTGCCCTGGCGCCACGGGCCGCACCGCGCGCGGCTTCTGTCGCCCTACGTGCTGCGCAATCCTGACATTGCCCCCGGGGACGTTTTCGAGGCCGACGACGTGACCTGGAACCATTACTTTTACGTGTGGAACACGGATGAATCCGGAAAGCCCTATGTCGGCCGCGGCGAATGCCTTCTTTTTCTAGATCGCCGTTCATGGTACCCCGTCGGCTATCGGCTGATCGCTGGCGGGATTGACGCCGAAGGCAAGCAGGCCGCCGCGCACTACACGGGCGTTGATATTCGCCTCGGCGTGTTGCGCGTACACGATAAGGTCGGACTGCCGCGCAAGGGTTTTCAGTTTGAGAACGGGATCTGGCGCTCGCGCCTGGTGGCGGGCAAGAAGGCGCGCGGTTGGGAGTTTAACCAATGGCGGGAGGTGGAGCGCGGGCTAAACGAAGAGGGGATCATCCTGGGGGCCGGCGAGAAAGCCGTACGGCACGCCCTGCCCGGCAATCCGAGGACCAAAATTATCGAGCGTGTTATCCGGGCGGTTCAGGAGCGTATGCGCCCGTTGCCCGGGTTTGCCGGCTTCAACCATCGGGAGTATAAGCCCGAGCTTCTGAACGCCTTTCTCGCTCGCGTCAATGGGGGCAAGGAGCACCCCGGCAATATGTTCATGAGCCTCGCCCAGTTTCGCGACGCGCTGGACGTGGAGCTTATGGCCTACGCCCATGAAATCCAGAATGGTCGCTGGCTGCCTGGCGTCTCTCCGCTGGAAGCGTGGGAAAACGGCATCGGCAAGTATCCGGGCGTCAAGGATAAGCCCCTACGCCAACTGGGCAATGCGCGCTATCTGCTTTCCACCCACTGGCGGAAAGCGCCCGTGACCGGGCAGGGAATCCGTTTCGAGGCCCCAGGCGGCCGCCCCCTGGTCTTCTGGGATGACGCCCTCTTGCCGTGGAGGAACAGGATAATCCCCGTCCGGTGGAATATCGAGGAGCCGGAATTGCTCCACTGCGTACCGCCTGGCGCCGCTCCGTTCACCCTCCAGCAGAGGGAAATGCCCTCCTGGACCGCCACGGCCGCCGAGTTGGCGGAAACTGGAGCGGCCCGGAACCGATGGACAAGATCCTCCAAGGCCCTATCCGACAATCTGCCCCATCCACTCGTGTCCTACCTGGTAAGGGATTCAGACCATTCCGCGGGTGTGCACGCGCTCGGCGAGACCATTGGCAAGGCAACAGAGGAGCGCAGGGCTGAGAAAGAAGCGGATACGCGTGAGGAGAAGCGGCTAGCCGCCCTGGCCGGCGCCCTTGGGATGGAGGTTTCGCGCGGTTCCGAACTCACTCAGGAGCAAATTGAAGCCCGGCAGCGCCGATTAGCGCGCATCCAGGCGGTAGCATCAGAGGAGAACCAATGACCAAACTCAGCTTGGAACGGATCGCGGCGAAACTCCACTGGTTGCGGAGCTTGGGAGACCCCGAGGCTGATCGCCAACTCGCTATGCCCAGGTACCGGGAGGCTCTCTGCTTTTTGCAATTTGCATCCCACCAGCCAGGCGGCCTTGAGAATTTCTTAGATGATTTTCGAAACGCCTGCCCGGAACGGTGTCAGCACTTGCCGCGAAAGGAGGTTTGGAACAGGTCTCACTTGGTGGTCGACATGTCCAGTGAATGTAAGAATGAGCCGCCCCCGCCCCGCGAGGCCAAGCCGATTAAGGAGTTTATCCACCTGGATGATCTTGTCCAGTGGGTCGAAATCTGGTGCCATGAGCAAAACGCTGATTACATTGGCGATTGCTGCTTTGAACGCTTCGGCCGCCGTTTTCCCGGCTTTCTTGATCACCTGTGCCGATTCATGGACAAGCACGCTCATGCCGAGCTTGCCCAGACGGCCGATACCTCGCTCAGGAGAAAGGTCCTGTTTGAACTCAGCTTCGCGGGCAAATCGGATCCGCCGGTAGCCATGGTCTTTGTAGCCGATACTCGGCACGGGAAAACCGTCGCGGTCGAAACCTATTGCCGGGCCTGGCCGGGCCAAGCCCGCTTGGTGACCGTTCCGGAGTCGAATCATGAGCGCGACTTTTACGCCGCTTACGCCGATGCCTTCGGGATGGGCTACACCCCCGCCACGCCAACGGCGCAACTCAAAGATCGGGTCCAATTCACCCTGCGAAATGCGGGGCTTTTCCTGATCCATGATGAGGCGCACTTTCTGGTCCCTACCCACTACCATAAAGGGACTCCTCCGCAGCGATTGAACTGGGTCCGGGCGCAGATCATTGACCGGCATTTGCCTTGCGCCTTCTTTTGCACGCCGCAAAGCCAGGATGAGACCCTATCGCGATACGTTGCGCGGACCCACCACAATATGGAGCAATGGTTGGGCCGAATGCCCAGTCCGCTGCTGATTTCCGACAAACCGACTTATGAGGATCTGATGGCCGTCGCCAGGCATCTCTTCGGAGACTTCCCCCAGGTGGTTTTGGATGAACTGTGCGACGCCGCCACGGAGAAGAAGCACGGCGATCACGCCAGGGTGAACGGCGAGAGCGGCTTCAAAATCATTGAGTTCGCGGGCGCTCGCATCAAGTTCTTGGCTAAGGAACGGGGTTGCAAAGTGACCCTTGACCTAGCGCGCGAGGGCTTGGACTTCGCCGGGGCGGGAATTAAGGCCCCGGCGGATTCCGAAGCTCTGAGAAGCTCCCGGGCTGAATCGGCTTCCGCGCTCGTTTCGCCGGGCCGGCGCGGGGGCATCGCGAACGGCCCACCCAAGGGAGCGCCGCCGGCTCGCGAGATGATTCCAGCGGGGATTGGCGCCTGACCGGCGGACGAAAGAACAGGACTGGAACCATGCGTATCAAGGACTTATGGCCGAAAAGCAGAACGAGACCCCGAAGCCGCGCATTCCAGCGCGCGGCGGCCGCTCTGGGGCGGCCTGGGTCCTTTTCGAAGGGTAACACGCCCCAGGCAGCGAGACCGCGACCCCGCCGCGCCCTGGGTATTGATTTGACGGCTGGCGCCCAAAAAACGCCGGCTGTATGACGGAAAAACTGAAAAAAAGGAGACCCGCTGAAAAAGCGGGCGTTACCGTTTAAACTCGTACCGCTGTCACGAGTTGCACCTTGAGCGGACAACTATTTTGTTCGGTTACAACAACTCCTCCTCGCGGTCCAAAGACCTGGGTTGATCAAATCAACCTCCTGTGCGCCTCGGCGAATTCAGGCGGTCGATCTGGGGTGAATTCCCCATTGGCGCTTTCTGACAGTTGCGGTAGGTTAACCATACCAACAGATTCTCAGCCGCCGTTCCAAGGGGAGGCGGCTTTTTTGTTGCTGCGTGAAATCCACGCACGGTGCGCCAAAATCACGCTGGTCTTGGACGATCGCCTGCTAAAGCAGCCCATTTTTAGGCAATTTCCACTTGGCATACGGAATGCTATTTTTTAAACGGAATCGCCGAGGTGGGTGGTTCCGGGAATCTTTGATCGAATGAACGATGTTTTTCAAGTAGCATGAAAACGCTCTTGCGAAAAACCTCTACCGGGCTCTTCTTCCAGGGGCCGGGCAAGTGGACGGAAGACCCTGACGCAGCCTTCAACTTCCGATCGATTGACCGAGCTCTCAGTTTTATTCGGACCTGGAATCTTCAGGAAACGGAGTTGGCCTTTGCTTTCCAGGGGCAGCATTTCGTTAAGCGCGTTCCGCTGGAGAAATTGGCCTTAAAGTACTCCGAGGACTAGAATGGCCCTCGGAGCTTGGGAGGAAGCAGGGCAACTCTCGAATCCTCGCTAATTCCCGCATCCACGCGTCACCGACGACTAAGTTTTCGCTTTGGCCTTGGCTTCAGCTTCGGCCTTTTCAATTTTCTTGATGTATTTGGCAGGCTCTTTTTTGAAGTCTTTCAAGCACCCCTTGCAGCAAAACTTGATCTCGCGTCCCTCGTAAACATAGACGTAAGCATCACCCATCTCGCCCAATTTCTCATCCGTAACCACGCAGGTCTTAAGCGGATAGGGTTTGGGTTTGGTTTTGGGTCCCGCAGTCGCGTCGGCCGCCAAACCCGCGAGCGGGCTGCCGAGGATCGAGAGCGCCAATACAATAGCCACACTGTTTTTTAACGTTTTCATAAATTAGAAATCGGTCCGGTCATGTTCATTATACCAGGGTTCGAGCAAAACCCCTCAAAAAAACCGCGTTCGGGGGCGGGCGCACACTCGTGACGTCTGACAAGGTCGAATCGTCTCGCCCTCGCATGGCTCAAGCTTGCCTTTCTCCTCCTCTCCGAGCCGCTGGCAGCAAAAATGCCAGAGCCGCGCACACCAGCATCCCCGCTCCGAGCACGTTGAAAGGGGTGGCGGTGCTTGCCGTTTCTTTCTCCATCCAGCCGACCAGGAATTGGCCGACGAACCCGCCAAGATTGCCGAAGGCGTTGACCACCCCGATGATGGGCCCCACAACCCGTAATGGCATGGTTTCGCTCGGGATCGCCCAGAAAGGGGCCATGGCCGCGAAGGGACCGGGAATGGCCAGGCACAAGAAAGCGTAAGACACCCAAAAATGGCCTCTCAAAGAAACACTCAGAATGAGACTGACTCCGCTCAGGACATAAACCGCCGCCACGTGTCCGCGACGCTCTTGGGTCCGGTCCGAGTGCCAGGAATTCAGGACCATCACGACCGCCGTAACCACGTAGGGCGCCGCGAACAGCAACCCATGCTGCAGCGGGCTGAATCCCCTGCCCTTGAGCCCGGTGGTAAAGAAAGTCATGCATCCGTAAGCGGCGCAGTTGTGTAGGAAGTAGATAACCACCATGGTCAGAACCACGGGATACCGGAAGCCGGCCGGCGCGGAACCGGTCCTCTCCGGGGACTCCTGCTCGGCTGCTTCCTCGCGCAGGGTGCTTTCCAGGAAATCTCTCTCCTCCGCGGAAATCCACCGGGCTTCGGCAGGCCGGTCTCGTATGCAGATCCACCAGACAGGCAGCCAGACAAAGGGCAGCAGTCCTTCGAAGATGATCATCCGCTGCCACCCATAATCCCCAATCAACCAACTGGTCACCGGAGCGGTGCCGGCGACCGCCAGAGGTTGGCAGAGATTCCAATAGGCGTTAGCTCGCGCCCGCTCGGAGCGGGGAAACCAATGGGCCAGCAGCACGAGGGTGGCCGGGAACACCCCGCTCTCAGCAACCCCAAGCAAAAACCGCATGACTTCAAACTCGAAAAATGTATGCGACATCCCGCAGCCCACCGCGCAGATCCCCCAGCCGACCAGGAAAAGGCCGATGGTTTTTCGGGCGCTCCAGCGAGACGCCCAATAGCCCCCGGGGATCTGCAACAACATGTACCCAAAGAAGAAAATACCCGCCGCTTGCCCTTTCATCCGGGCGTCCATGAAGAGGTCCTTCATCATGGTCGAAATCTCGGGGTCAAGCGCCAGCGCCACATTCGTTCGATCCACGTAGGAAATCGTGTACATGATGAGAGCGACCGGTATGATCCGAAGCCAGCGGTCCTGTCTCATAAGTTCGGCACTGTGGCGATTGTCTATCAGCCGGAGTGCCGGTCGTCGACTGCAAACTACCGGTCCGCCGTCCCGCCGACTCGGCGACCGCAAAAAGGGATGTCGCAAAAAGGGATTGTCCTTTGGCCAAAATCCCGGCAAGCTGAGCATCCTTTATATGCAGCAGGTAAATCTTGGTTTGATCGGCGGCGGCACTGTGGGCAGCGGTGTTTTCCATGCGCTTGAACGCAATGGCGGCCTCATGGCGGCCCGTATTGGGATGGAAGTCAAGGTCCGCCGCGTCGCCGTCAAGGCGCTCGACGAACCGCGACCCTACGAAATCCGAGCTTCGGTCCTGACCACGGATTGGCGCAGCGTAATCGAGGACCCGCAGGTGGATATCGTCGCCGAGTTGGTAGGCGGCACGACTCTAGCTCGGACCATGATCCTGACGGCTTTGAACCTGGGCAAGCCGGTCATCACCGCCAACAAGGCCCTGCTCTCGGCTCATGGCAATGAACTGTTCGCCGCCGCGGAAAAATCCGGCGCCAACCTCTATTACGAGGCGAGCGTCTGCGGCGGAATTCCGATCATCAAGAGCCTGCGCGAAGGGTTTGTGGGCAACCGCATCAACCAACTCTACGGCATCGTCAACGGCACCTGCAATTACATCCTGACCCGGATGAAACTCGAAGGCGCCGGCTTCGATGCCATCCTGAAAGACGCGCAGTCGCACGGCTACGCGGAGGCGGAACCCTCGCTCGACATCGACGGGCACGATGCGTTGCACAAGATCGGAATCCTGGCGTCCCTGGCCCACGGGTTCTGGGTCAAGCCCGACGACATCTACGTCGAAGGCATCCGCTCGATCACGCCGATGGACATCCATTTCGCCGGTCAACTCGGCTACACGATCAAGCTGCTGGGTATTATTAAGAGCGAACCCGTCTCGACCGCTGCTCGGGTTGGCCGAAAGAAACCGGCCAAAGGCGCGCGGGTGCAAGTCTCCGTGTACCCGACCCTGGTGCCGAACTCGCACGTTCTGGCCAGTGTCAACCACGTCTTTAACGCCGTTTTCGTGCGGGGCGATGTGGTGGGCGACACCCTCTTTTACGGCCGAGGCGCGGGCAAGGACGCGACCGCCAGCGCGGTCCTTAGCGACGTGGCCGATGCCGCGCTGGATCTGAAATTCAGCGCCAAACGCCGTGTCCCGCCGTTCGTCCCTTATGAACGCGACGGCGCCGTCCTTTCCATTGACGAGGTTGCATCGTGCTATTTCGTTCGGCTGGAGGTCAAGGATGTGCCCGGCACCCTGGCGCGGATCGCGACCATTCTGGGCCGGGCTCGTATCGGCATCGCCTCAGTAATCCAACCCGAGGGCCACGAGGGCGCCAACGTGCCGCTGATTCTCATGCTTCACTCCGCCCCGAACGGCGCCGTCTCCAAGGCGCTGCTGAAAATTGGCGAGCTTCCGGTCGTCAAGGCTAAGCCGGTGATGATCCGGGTCGAGAATTTCGACTGAGCCGCGCTCGATCATTCCTTCCATCAGCCCCTAGCCTCGAACTTTTTATGTCACTCATTGTTCAGAAATTCGGCGGCACCTCGGTCGCCAATACCGAACGGATTAAGAACGTCGCCGCCCGCGTGGCTCAGTATCATGCCCGGGGCGACGGCGTGGTCGTGGTGGTCTCCGCTATGAGCGGCGTGACCGACGGGCTGATCAAGATGGCCAAAGAAATCATGCCCCTGCCCAACGAGCGGGAGATGGACGTCCTGCTGGCCACTGGCGAGCAGACGACTATGGCGCTGACCGCGATCTCCCTCCACGCCCTGGGCATCCCCGCCGTATCGCTCACCGGCGCCCAGGCCGGCATCGTTACCGACGGCGTTCACACCAAGGCCAAAATTCAGAACATCACGCCCAAGAAAATTCGCGAGTTGCTCGCCCAGAGAGCCGTGGTGATCGTGGCGGGTTTCCAAGGCCAGACCGACGACGGCCAAGTGACCACCCTGGGCCGCGGGGGTTCGGATCTGACCGCCATCGCCCTGGCCGCCGCCCTCAAGGCCGACCTTTGCCAGATCTATACCGACGTCGACGGCGTCTATACCGCCGATCCGCGCATCGTGCCCCAGGCCCGAAAATTGCCCGAGATCTCCTATGACGAAATGTTAGAACTCGCCAGTCTCGGCGCCAAGGTAATGCAATCCCGCTCGGTCGAGTTCGCCAAGAAATTTGGAGTCGTCTTTGAAGTGCGCTCCAGCCTAAACGACAACCCAGGAACCATTGTGAAAGAGGAAACCAGGAATATGGAAGACGTCGTCGTGCGCGGCGTCTCGCTCGACAAGAATCAGGCTAAGTTGACGCTGGTAGCCGTGCCCGATAAACCGGGCGTTGCCGCTCGCGTTTTCAAAGCCCTCGGCGACGCCAATCTCAACGTCGACATGATCGTCCAGAACATCAGCCACGGCAGCGACGTTCCCGTCACTGACTTTTCTTTCACCGTGGACAAACCGGATCTGCTCAAGGCCCAAAAGGTCATCGACGGGCTCAAGGCCGACGTCGGCTTCGGCCGGGTCATCGCCACCGAGAACATCGGCAAGCTCTCCATCGTCGGCGTCGGCATGAAAAGTCATACCGGCGTTGCCGGAAAAATGTTCGACACCCTCGCCCGCGAAGGTGTGAATATCGACATGATATCGACGAGCGAGATCAAGATCTCCGTGGTGGTGGAGTTGGCCAAAGCTGAGTCCGCCATGAAGGCCGTCCACGCCGCGTTTATTGGCTGAGGACCGTCCGGGCCGGACACGCCCCGCGGACCCTGTCCGTCCGTTAGTTCGGCGGATGCCCTCCAGTATCCGGAGCTATCAGACACTCTCGAGCGCGTTCGAGAATCACTTCCGCCAGGCACGGATCCGTGCCAACGCTCGGTGTGTACCATACCAGTGCGCCGCCGTGTTCCGTGGGATTGCGCCAGGGCCGCTGGCGCGCCGCCAGTCGCAACCGGACGATTTCCGCCGCCTGTCCAAGTCGCACGGGGATATCCTCCAACGCATGCAGGCCGTCGCTGATGAAAAACGGAACGACCACTAGATTGCGGGTGCGCGCCAGGCGATAGCACTCCTCGATGCGCGGCGATTCCTCGAGAAAAATGGGTTCTACCGCCGCATAGAGCCCGAGGGCGCGAATGAGCTCGGCCTGCCGCTCGACCGCGAGGCGCGACTCCTCGTTCTGAGACGTCCCGTGCCCGGCGATGAACAGGGTAACGTCCCGCGGGATCGGCGCCCGTGGAAACGGAAATTTCTCGACGATCTTTTGGGCTCGATCCAGCACCACCGCAGTCATCGCCGAATGCGTTCCGACGGGACGGCAATAAAATACGGTTTGCGGTCCAATCTCCCGACGCCGACCGAAGGTCCCCTCCCCTGCCCCGCCGAAGCCCAGGTCGCGGGGAATCCGTTCATCCGCGAAATACCCCTCGCTCATAAACAAGGGCACGATGACCACGCGTCGTTCGGCAAGCTCGGAGAGCACGCCGCGAATCTGCGGTTCCTGTTTCCAAAAGGCCTCCCGCACCACGGCGAAACACCGACGTCGGCGCAGCTCCGCCGCGTGCAGGTACACCGGTTCGGCGGCTCCGGCATGAGCGGTCGAACCATGGCCCAGCAGGATCAGCGCGACGTCGGAAAAAACTTCGGTTCCCACCTGCAATGCTTACTCCAGGCTCGCCACCGGCGCAAGCCAGGCATACCCCGCCCTCCCGTTTGCGAGTCGCATCGTCCGGCGCTGGGAGCGTCGGAGGCGACCGGACGGCGGACGGTTTGGTAAAAGCGGGCGTGGGCGCAATGGCTGCTTGCGGAGGCGCTTCCCGGTATGCCATGCTGGCGCAAAGACCCGGTGAGCGTATTTCGCATCAGGTTAGGCCTGAACTCCAGGCAGCCAGTCGTTTTCCGCGCGAGACGACTTGAGCGGGCGGTTGCCGGGGCGCGAATCGTCGACTGACCTCATGAAACTGCATACCATCGACGTGGCCATTATCGCCACCTATTTCCTGACCACGATCCTCATCGGCCTTTGGGTTTCCCGGCGCGGCGGGAAGGATCTCGACTCCTATTTCCTCGGCGGCAAATCTCTGCCGTGGTACCTCCTGGGCATTTCCGACGCCTCCGGCATGTTCGATATCAGCGGCACGATGCTGATGGTGTATTGGCTGCTGGTTTACGGGCTGAAGAGTATTTGGCTGCCCTTTTTGTGGCCGGTATTCAACCAGATCTTCCTCATGATGTTCCTCAGCGGCTGGCTCCGGCGCTCCAACGTGCTCACCGGCGCGGAGTGGATCCAGACCCGGTTCGGGCGCGGCACGGGCGCGAACCTGGCCCACATCAGCGTGGTGATCTTCGCGGTGATCCAGGTCATCGGCATGCTCGCCTATGCCTTTAAGGGCATCGGGAAATTCGCGGTGGTGATCCTGCCCTGGCGCTTCACTGGGGCCACCGAAGGGCTGCTCTCCGACGAGAACATCTACGCCCTTATCATGCTCGGGCTGACCTCCCTCTATGCCATCAAGGGAGGCATGGTCAGCGTGGTCATCACGGAAGTCATGCAGTTCACCATCCTAACGACCACTTCGATCATTATCGGCTGCATCGCCATTTACAAGGTGTCGCCCGAAATGGTTCAGGCCGCGGTGCCCGCTGGCTGGTTCAGTCCCTTCTTCGGCTGGAAACTGGGCCTGGACTGGACCGGCATCCTCGACAAAGCCAACGATGCCATCCGTCAGGATGGCAACGAATTCTTCACCATTATTTTCGGTCTGATGTTTTTCAAGGGCGTGCTGGCGAGCCTGGCCGGGCCGCTGCCCAATTACGACATGCAGCGCGTGCTGGCTACCCGCAACCCCCGCGAAGCCTGCCTGATGAACGGGTTCGTCAACGTCGTGCTCTATTTTCCCCGCTACATGATGATCACGGGCCTGACCATCCTGGGCCTGGCCTTTTGCCTGCCTCAATTGCGGGCCATGGACAAGCCGGACTTCGAGAAACTCCTGCCCCTGGTGCTGACGCAATACGTACCCGCGGGCGTGGTGGGCCTGTTGCTGGCAGGTCTGCTGGCGGCGTTCATGTCCAATTTCGCCGCGACGATCAACGCTGCCCCTGCCTACCTGGTCAACGACATCTACAAACGGTTCATCAACCCCCATTCGTCGGCGCGCGCGCACATTTTCCTCAGCCGGGTGGCTTCCTTGGTGGTGCTGGCCATCGGAATCTTGTTCGGGTTGCTCACCCATCGCATCACGGACGTCATGCTCTGGCTGGTGGGGGCGCTTTACGCGGGTTACCTGATGGCTAACGTGCTCAAGTGGTATTGGTGGCGCTTTAACGGCTACGGCTATTGCTGGGGCATGGTGGTGGGCATGGTCGGGGCGATGGTGGTGCCGAAGCTCCTCGAATACGCCGCGGGGCATCCTCTCCACCCGCTTTATACCTTCCCGGTCATCCTCGCTTTGTCGCTGGTGGGCTGCCTGCTGGGCACGCTCTTAAGCAAACCGGAGGACGAGGCCATTCTCAAGGATTTCTATCGCACCGTGCGGCCGTGGGGGATCTGGGGACCCATCCGCCGGTTGGTCGAACAAGAACAACCGTCCTTCCAGCCCAACCGCGACTGTAAACGCGACTGGGCTAATGTGCTCGTCGGTATTGTCTGGCAATTGTGCCTGACCACCCTGCCCGTGTACCTCGTGCTGCGGAGTTGGCTTTGGGTGGGCGCCATTACCATCGTGTTGGGTGTAACGACGACGTTCCTCAAGTTCAACTGGTACGATAAGCTGGAAAAGGCCCCCGTCCCGCTTGGGGGCGGCGGTCAGGTAGCCAGCTAAATTCCCGCGCGAACGCAGGCGCCCTCTGGACTGCGGCGGGGAGCGGAGCGCCATGCCGCTGTGGCTCTTCGCTGTCAGGCGGAAGATCCAGTTTGGCTGACACCACTGGGGCGTTCAGCCACAGCGGTGCCGCGCTCGGGCGCTCACCAAGCCCACTACTCGATGGTTCAGCCCGGCTCGGAGTTGTTCTTGATGAACGTGATCAACTCATCCACCTGCGCGAAGGCGAGTCCAGTGACGGTGTCCGCGGCGCCGTAATAAATGGCGATGCGTCCGGTCGGGGCATCGCACAGCGCGGCGCAGGGGAAGACCACGTTGGGAACGTCGCCGACGCACTCGTAAAGGGTGCGCGGGTTAAGGAGGTAAGGGACGGTGCGATACCGCACTTTCCACGGCTGGTCCAAGTCGAGCAGCGCGGCGCCCATGTGATAAACAAACCCATTGCAGCTCGTCAGCACGCCGTGGTAGATCAGCAGCCACCCTTCGGTGGTCTCGATGGGGACCGGCCCGGCGCCGATCTTGGTGCATTGCCAGTTGGCGCGGTCACGCTTTGGGGCCATCACGTGCCGGTGGCGTCCCCAGTGAACGAGGTCCGGGCTGTGGCTCACGAAAATGTCGCCGAAGGGCGTATGGCCCGTGTCGCTCGGCCGGCTAAGCATGACGTAATCCCCTTGGATCTTGCGCGGGAAGAGCACGCCATTGCGATTGAAGGGAAGGAACGAGTTCTCCATCTGGTGGAACTTCTTGAAATCCTCCGTGTAGCCCATGCCAATGGTGTAGCCGTGGTAATTGTTGCACCAGGTCACAAGGTAGCGGCCTTCGATTTCCACCACCCGCGGGTCATAGGCCTCGATGAAGCGGCCGATCTCCGGGTCGTCGCAAAGCCACTGGATGGGCGCCGGGTCGATCTCGAAGCGGAGGCCATCCTGGCTGCGCCCGGCATGGATGCGCATGCTGCGCGTCCGGTCGTCCACCCGGAACACGCCGGCAAAACTCTGGCCGAACGGCACTACGGCGCTGTTGAAGACGCTGTTGGCGCAGGGCACGATGTCGCGGGGAATGACAGGGTTGCCGCTGTAGCGCCAGACCACGTCCGCGCACCCCTCGGGGCGTTTCTCCCACGGAATATTTGGCAGCGGCTTTCCGATAATGGTTTTAGAAGGACTCATGATGCAATTCGATTCTAGGTTTGTTCCCGGACCCTCTCGGGGCCCCCGGGGACGTTCGGAATTCTAGCCAACGCGAAGTGGCTTGCAAAGCCGTATTTACCTGCTCAATTTGAACTGAGGTTCAAGGCTGCATCAAGCTGGCGAAATCCGCTCATTGCTCTCGGAAGTAAGCCGGGGCGGTCCCCTACCCCCGGCGCGTGCGACCAGGCCATACGGCGCGCGCAACGACGCGCCCGACCTTTTTGGGAGGTTGATAGTTCCCGGCTCCAGCTTCAACCATGTTCGGTCCAAAACCATCGTCCGTGGTTCATTACTCCTCCCAATCCAACTTGAGAGCGGCCAGTTGCTGACGCAGGACGCGAAGATCCCAAAGTTGGATTGGTCCCAGGCCCGAGGCGACCGCCAGGCGAGTGCCGTCCGCGTTGAAGCAGGCGCGAAATACATCGAGCGACTCGGGGGATTCGAGCGTGGCCAGTTCGCGGCCGGTGCTGGTTTGGAGCAACCGCACGCTGTAGCGGTTGATGGCCACGGCCAACATCCGCGCATCCGGTGAGAAGGCAATCGCCGCATCAAAGCCAGCGGCTTCGCGAGGTGCGCGATACTGCAGATGGCCGTCGGACAGACGCCACAGGTCATACTCTCCGTAGTCGCCAGCCGCCAGCCAGCGCCCATCCGGACTGAACGCGGCCCAGACGCCGGGCTGGCGGGAGGGAGTGGCCACCTGGCGCACGAGATTTGACCGGGCCACGTCCCAGATTTCGATGTTGGCGCCAGAGCGTTGCCAGGTGGCGCCCAGCGCCCCGTTGGGGTTGAGAGCGGCGAACTCGGCGGGAACAACGGGCTGGAACGAGGCCCGTTCCCGGCCCGAGGGCCATTCCAGCACATGCACCCGCCCGGTCGAGCAGTAAGCCAGCGCCGTACCGTCCGCGCTGAGGTTGACTTCCCCGGCGGCGTCCGGAGCCGCGAGCGGCGGCTGGGTTTGCACTTCCACACTGCCGTTGTTTCCGGCCTGGTGGATTTCCCACCGTGTCAGCCCGTCGGTCGTGGTGGTGACCACCTGGTTTCCCTGTCGGCTGAAGATCGGAAAACTCATCCGAGAAGGCTGGTTCCAAAGCGCCAATTGCCGGCCGTCGGCCACCCGCCAGAGCCGGGCGCCATCTTCGTGCCAGGAAACCAGCCACGCGCTATCAGGGCTGAAACAGCAGGCGGCGCCCCGGGACTTCTGACCGGCGTCTGGCCACAGCGGGCGGTAGCCGGCGGCGGGCACCACTTCATATACGCCGACTTGTCCCGGCGCGACCGCGCAACCGAACCAAGGCGCAGTCTTGCTGAAATCATAGGAAAAACCCGGCACCAGGTGGCTCAGCAACTCGCGTCCGCTGCACGCCTGCCACAAGCGGATTGTGCCGTCCCAAGCGCGGCTGACCAGGAACTGCCCGTCGGCGCTGAAAGCGACCGAAACCACGGCCCACTGGTGTCCGGTTAGCGTCGCCAGCGGCTCCGGCTTCTCCACATCCCACAACCAGACCCGATCGTCCCCGCAACCGGTGGCGAAGTGCCGGCCTTCCGGCTGCCAGGCGATCCCGGCGACCCAACTGGCGTGAGCGAACTCGCGCAGGCGGCGGCCCTCCGCCCAATCCCACAATTCCACCTTCGAGGTAGAGTCGCTGATGAGCAACCGGTGAGGATGGGCGGGGTCCAGGCGCACCTGGAATGGCAGCTCCGGATGGCCGAACGCAGCCGCCAGGCGGGGCTCCATCAGATCTTGCACCTCAATGGGATACCCTGGCGCTTCAAATGCGACTACCAGATACCGGCTGTCGGCGCTGAAATCCATCGAACGAAAGGCTCGCCCGCGCAGACGCAACACCGGCTCTTGAGAAGCGAGCCGCCACACTTCCACGCACTCGCGTTCTTTGCCGGAAGCGACAAAGAGCAACTCACCGTCGGGGCTAAATGTCAGCTCCCAAAAGCGGGGATAGAAACCCGTCAACCGAATTAACTCTCGATCGTCAGCCAGACGCCGTACGGTAACATCCCCATTGGTCTCGCCGCGCGCATACCGCTGGTAAGCCGGGTCGAAACCGCCGAATAGCGCAGGAGCGGGACACCAAGCGCGTTCGGGGCGCAGCCGCAGATCGTCCAGGGCCAGGCAGGTGATCGCTTCGTTGCGCAGAGCAAGCGAGGGGCGGATCTTGGCAGCCTGGCGCAGCGCTTCGAGGCTGTCGAGCCGTCGGCCGGCCCGGTGGTTCAGGCGCCGGGCCTGGGCCTGGGCCAGGAGCGAGTCGCACAGTTGGCGCCGGGCCTGGACCTCGGCGGCGCGAGCGCGCGAACTTTCCCGGTCGGCGCGTTCAGCCTCGTGGAGCACCTGGCGGCGCTCGTAGAGCATTACGACATCCAGCAGCACCCCCAGCGCCAGCAACGGCGCCGCCACAAGAGCCAGGCGGCGGGCCAGCGCCAGCCGCCGCTCCAACGCGCGGACACGCCGCAGGGACTTGCCGCTTTGCAAGAGCGTGAGTTCGTCGCGCATTTGCCGGGCGGTTCGGTAGCGCCGACTCGGGTTCGGCTCGCAAGCTGTCAGCACCACCTCAAACAACTCCGGCCAGCCGCCGCGAGCGCCCCGAGCCTTCCAGTCTTCGGGCAGGTTAGGGAACTCCCCGCGAGGTTTGCCGGTGGAGAGTTCGTACAGCAACTTGCCCAGGCTGTACAGGTCCGCCTGCGGCGTGCCGGGTCCTTCGGGGGGGATGTAGCCTTCCGTGCCGACAAACGAGTGAGAGGCATCGATGTCGGTGACCAGGCCCGGATCGGCCAATTTGGGCGCGCCGCCCACGAAAATAATGTTGGAGGGCTTGACGTCGCGATGGACCAGGCCGTGTCCGTGGAGGTAATCGAGCGCGGTGCAGAGCGCGAGCGCGATTTCGAGACACTCCTCGGGCGGCAAAGCCCCGCGCCCGGCCAACTCGCTCTTGAGCGTCTTGGGAGTGTAGGTCTCGGGGTCCGGAAGCGGAGCGGAAACGGCGCCGTGAATGCCGCCTCGCCCGGCGTCCGCGCTGATAGCCGCATCATCGGCCAACTCCATCACGTAATAGAAGTAATCTTCGCCACGGCCCACCTGGAGGATGTCCACCTGGCTCTCGTGCTGGCGCGATAGCGGCTCAAAGTTGCGCACGCCTTCAAACTCGCGATCGAAGGGACGGTCGTCGGTGAACAAACTGCGACGGATGATCTTGACGGCGCGATAGCGCCCGAGAGCGCAGCGGGCCAGCCAAACCTCGCCGTAACTGCCGCCGCCGATGCGGCGCAGCAACGTGTGATCGGGAATCGGCGGAGGCGGCAGTCGGTTTTGGGGCGGGGCGCCGCTGCTGCTCAGGACCGCTGGCTGACCGCTGGAATCCATGGTACGCGCTGGGATTCGGTCTGACTACGGAGGAAGCTTAACGTCCGCCGCTGGAACATGGCAAGGTCAATCTGGATCAGCGCCGATACGGGCCGTTGATTTCCATGACGACCGACGGACGCGCTCGGCTCAACGGAGGTTCGCCTGGTTCCGCGCGGAGGGCTCGGGGATGCGCCATGCCCCTAACGCAACTCCTTCTCCAAGCGGCGCGCTTCCCGCTTGATTTGGGCAGCGATACGGTGCCGAGTCACGTACACCAGCGCCAGGCTAACGCCACAATGGACCGCTACTTCGCGGGGCGGGCACTCTTCGAGCACGAGTTGTTGGAAAATCAGCCAATGCCTGGGACTGGCGCGACGTTTCACCCGCTCCATCGCCACGTCGGTCAGATGGTGTTGCCACTGCTGTTCCCACAGTTCCTCATGCAGCAGGCTGGCGGGATCGGGCACGCGCTCGATCGTCGCGGTGCGCGTCGGCGCCTCGCGAAAGGCCGGCCCGGGCGGGCCCGTCGGGGAGCGTTTGCGGAACTGGTCGGCAATGCGGCAGCGGGTGATCTGGAGCAGCCAGTGCTTGAATGAGCCTAGCGCCGGATCCGGTCGGAAACCGTCCAGGCGCTGGGCCACGGCGACTAAGGTCTCTTGGACGGCATCCTGCGCCTCGACCTCGGTCAATCCGGCTTTGCGGGCCACGCCATAGAGCAGCCGCCAGTAGGTGTCGAAAAACTCCTGCCAACTTCGGTCGTCCTGCCGGTCCTTGAGCCGGGCCAGAAGCGTCTGTCGGGTCGGAATCGAATCACTTAGATCGTGGCCCATCATCGAAGGCATACTCGCGCCAGCCGCCGATTTATTACAAACTTTTTTTCTTTTGTTTGTAAGAAATCGCCGCCGGGCGCGAGTGAGTTTCAGGGCCGTGTGCGAGCGCAGACGCGGATCCGGCAACAATTGAAACGGGACGACGCCAGGGGCGGGCAAAACAGGGAGTTTGCCGGGGTCGGAGCACTGCCAGCCAGGCGCCCCATGAGTTGAAGCAGCATTGCGGACCTGTCCCTTTAGGGCCGGCTTTCGAACCTGCCAGGGAGGCGAAACTCCGGCCTCCCGCCCTGCGGGGATTGGTCCAAGTAGCATGACGCCCATTGCATTGTCCATCAGAACCTATGAAAACAACTGACAGAAACCTGCTTAGAAACCTCTGGCTGGGGATCATCGCCGCTTTGGGATGGATCAGCGCCTCCTGGGAACCCGCGCCGGCCGCCAACATGGACCTGACCCCTGGGTGCGCTCCGGGCGAGGTGCTGGCCGTCCCAGGCGGGATTGGACGCGGGGGTGTCGGCGGGTGTTTCCTGGACACCCACGGCTTTGTGTGGATTGGCGACCCGTTTGAGTACTTCTGCGACCGGGTGGACGTTTGTTGGCAGTTCCGACGGGATTGCGATGGCGCGTGGTTTAACGTCCTGACGCCCGGCCATTATTACGTTTGGAGCAGCCAAGCGGAGGAGTTCGAGACGGACTGCTACGATGTGCCGCCTACCGACATCAAATGGACCCTGGGTCAAGGAACCGCGTGGCAGGTTGGTGAGTATGGCTGCGACAAGTTGCCCGAGAAGTGGACCAGCGGGAGCTACACCGCCCTCTTCCGAGCCTTCACCAGCAATCAAAACGACGATGGAACGTGGGATGTGAAATTCACTTCCGATCCCTGCCAATTTCAATTCTACGTGCATACCCAGCCACCCTCGATCCAGTTGAGCTCCCCAGGCCAGAAAGAGGCCTACCAACACTTTCCCCACTTCACCGGCCTGGCAACCCTGGGCCAGGAATTCGACGCCTGTGGCGCGCCCTTCGGTTGCGCGCCGTATTTGCCTGGCCATGGACTGGTCGGAATTTCTTACCGGCTCCAGCGGAAAAGCGACGGAAAGTACTTCGGTTACAACACCTCTGGCGTCCCCCTCTGGGGCAGTGACTCCCGCTTCCTGGGCTTCGACGCCGGGCATGCGTTGGATGTCGCCCATCCGAGTTTCGACTCACTGCTCGACCGAACCGGCTTGGATACAGAGGACACCTTCTTCCTCGAACTGAAGGTCGGCGACGAACTCGCATTAACGACCACCCTGCCCGTGCGCGCTTTCCAAGTGGACCGCACGCCGCCCGACTCTCCGACTATCACCTTCCCTATCCAGGGAAGCACGACGCCGGCTTTGCCCGCGATCCAGGGTTCAGCGTTCGACAATCCCGGCGGCAGCGGCGCGTCAAGCGTGTCGTTCTGGCTGGCGCGTTTGAGCGACGACAAACTCTGGAATGGCTCGGCTTGGACGCCGGTGTCGCCGCTCGTGTTGCCGCTGCTGGCGGATGTCAACGCGCACCCGGGCGGCATCGCCGTGGTGGCCCCGTCCGAGAACTGGCTTTATAACGAGAGCTTGCCGGCTGGCGCCGATCTGCTGGATGGCGATTACCAGATTGAGGCCTGGACCTCGGACAATGCCGGCAACAACAGCCCGCGGATCTTGCGGGTATTTCACATCGATAAGTCCGCTCCCGGGATTGCCTTCACCAGTCCGCAGGACCAAGCCGGTTTCACGAACGGGATGCCGGCCTTCAGGGGTACGGTCACTCCCACCGCCGGCCAACTGGTCGCTGGAGTGGACCTGGTGCTCCTGCAGGTTTGGTTTGACCCGAACCCGGGTCAAGGCGGACAGCCGATCGGCTGGCAATCGCTGAGTTGGTCGGGCGCGCGATGGGACAGCTCCCCGGTGACCAACCAACTGCCGTGCGCGCTTAACGGGAATCTCTGGTCTTACGTCGGCGCTACGCCCACGGGTACCGACTTGGCCCAGAGCCGCTATGTCGTGGCCGCGATCGCGCGCGACAACGCGGGTCATTCGAGTTGGGCGAACCGCACCTTCTTCATCGACACCAACGCGCCGATGGGCATGGCGCTCAATATCACCAATGGGGCGAGCCTCAACGGGCTGAATCATCTCTCGGGTATCATCAAGCAGCCAACCAATACGAGCCCGGTAAACGTGGTGGTGTGCCTGCTGCGCCGCCGGCGCATGACCGCAGACCGGGGCCTGGTGACCGAGTACTGGAATGGCACCCAGTGGCAGAGCGCCTCGACCACCTTCCTGGCCAGCGTGGTCCAGGACAGCTTCACCGGGGAAGGCGTCCTGCCCAGCGGCGCCAACCTGCTCGACGGCAGCTACTCTCTCTCCGTGGCCGCGATCAATGCCGCCGGTCTCACCAACGCGCCCGCCCAGACCGATTTCACAGTGGATCTCACCCCGCCGGTCAGCGCCATCATCACTCCCACCAACAGAGCCCAACTCCTGGTCATCCCGGGCCTCAGCGGCACCGCCTATGACACCCCGGGAGGCAGCGGTGTCGGCCAGGTCGCGGCCACGTTGATGCGCGTCAGCGACGGCGCCTACTGGGCCAGCTTCGCCGTCCAGTGGAGCGCCCAGCCCATGTTGCTGCCGGTCAGCCTCGTCGACACCAATTGGAGCGTCGACGGTGTCTGGCTGCCCAGCGACCAAAACCTGGCGCCAGGGGATTACCTCATCAGCGCCGTGGCCTACGACGCGGCTGGCAATGACAACTCTGCCAGCAACGTGACCGCGCGCGTCACCGTTCCGGACAAGAATCCAGTGGCCATTAACCTGGGACTGATTCCCAGCACAGTGTTCGTCGGTGATCCGAGCTTCGAGGCGATGGTCCTGGGCGCCGATTACGGCCCCGAGTCCTGGATGTATTGTAATGGCGTGATCCGGCCCGCCGTGTGCTTGGACAGTACGCGGATGGCCTTCGCCGTGGATGCCTCGGAATTGATTGCTCCGACGACGCTCAGGATCGGCGCCTGGAACCCGGCCCCTGGCGGCGGCGGCTCCAACACCCTCTGGCTCCAGGTGCTGGCCCGGCCTGCGGTGCCCAATGACAACTTCGTCAACCGCCTGCCCCTGGGCGGCGCTGTGGCGCAGACCACCGGCAGCAATGCCGGCGCCTCCTATGAACCGGGCGAACCGCCCATTGTCCCCGACTTCTGGGGCGGACGCTCGGTCTGGTGGTCCTGGACCGCGCCCGCCGATGGACCGGCCACCGTGAGCACCCTCGGCAGCAGCTTTGACACGCTGCTGGGCGTTTTTACCGGCAACGTCATCAGTAACCTGACGCCGGTGACTAGCGCCGAAGGGCTCAGCGGCGTGGACGTCAACTTCACCGCCCAAAAGGGCGTTCAATACCAGATCGCCGTGGACGGCAACTGGCCCGCCTTTGGCAATATCAACCTCGCGGTCAACCA
>Ga0316217_10000581_pt1 | contig 51300 bp, 46 predicted proteins | sample 1anoAmetaG_FD_203633 | JGI IMG/M metagenome (GOLD analysis project Ga0316217, IMG submission 203633) | Freshwater microbial communities from Trout Bog Lake, Wisconsin, USA - 1anoA | ecosystem: Environmental > Aquatic > Freshwater > Lake > Hypolimnion/Profundal zone | place: USA: Wisconsin...
TCAATTCGTTGTTCCATAAGTCCACTCGTTTTCCATGGCATGCCGAACTTTATCCACTCGGCTGCCGTTCGTTGAGTGTTACCTATGTCTTGAACCTGACCTGTTACCTATGTCCTGAACCTGCACCTGAGTCCGGAGTCCTGAGGAGGCCTTGAAAGCGGGTGCCGGTTGCCCGTTTTGCCTCAAATCCTGCATAATTGGCCTAAAATGGTTCATTTCGTTCGGTTTTTGACCACCAATTCAACCCGTTATGGCCTTCCTTGGTTTCATTTTGGCCCAAATCGGCCTTTTTTGCCGTCAAATCAAGGCCATTCCATCACGGAATAAGGTCATTGCGTGACAAAACAAGGTCATTGCGTCGCGGAACAAGGCCATTCCGTGACGGAATAAGGCCATTCCGTGACGGAATAAGGTCATTGCGTGACGGAATAAGGTCATTGCGTGACAAAACAAGGTCATTGCGTGACGGAACAAGGTCATTCCATCACAGAACAAGGTCATTGCGTCGGCTAGCATTGCCGAAGCGATTGACCGGTTGGCGACAGCAGTCAGCAACAACGGCGCGAATCCGATACCTTAAAGACTGGCCGCGCGGACCGGCGCTATCTTGTTAGAGGGCTTTTAGCCAGTTGAACGCGGCGGTCTGCATGGGCACGTCGAACTTGTGCGGGCCGGGGTAGAACTGGCCGGTGTAGGCGCTCTCGTTGCCGGCCATTTTGTAGAGCTTCTTCAGGCGCGCATCGGCGTTCCGCATGCCGGCGACGGTAAAGAGATCATCTTCGAGGTCGTATTGCACGAGCAATGGCGCCGGCGCTTGGCATGCCACGAGGTCCGGCCAGTCACCATGCTTGGCCCAGTCAAATGGAAAAAACATCCATGTGTGAACCGCGACAAATTTATCGAGCAAATCGGCATAGGTGCTCATCAAGCCGATGACCACCGCGGCCTGCAAGCCGTTCGCCGTGGCGCGTAACATGCCGGCGCGATTGCCGCCGCCGGACAATCCCACGCACGAGACGCGGTCCGTCAGCACATCCGACCGGGAGCGCAGGTAGTTGAACGCGATTCGGTCTTCATGCGCCACCACGCCGGGCATGCCAGTGCCGAGGATGTTGCAATATTTTGAAACGACATGTTCGTGCGGGCCGGCATGGGCGTTGTATTCCGCAATTACCGGCGGGAAACCGCCGGGCAAGGCATCGGAAGCAGGGCCGCGCGCGCCGGCACCGGCATTGACAGTCTGCTGCATGTCGTCGAGCGCAAACTTGCGGCTGCCCCAGAGAAATGTATCGTGGACGAGCACCGCAAAGCCGGCCCGGGCCAAAGCATTTGTCCATGGCCGGCCGCCATAGGATTTGTCCCACCACGCTTGGATGACCGGCTCGACCGGCGTCGGGCCGGCGGCGATCTTTTCCTTGCCGTAATATTTGAAGCCGCCGTGGTCGTGCAGCGCCAGCACCGCCGGTAATGGGCCGCGCGCGCCGGCCGGCTTGAGCAGCCACGCGTGTGTGCGCGGGCCGTAGCCGACCGACCAGCTCAATTCCTCGCCGCACACGCCATCCGCTTCCCAAGTGCGTTCGCTGCGGACATCGCGGGCTTGTTCGGGCCGGTCGCACCAGCCCAAAACGTCGCGCACCTTGCGCTGGGTTTCAGGGCCGGGCTTGGCCAACGGGTAAAGGGTGTGTTGTTGGTGAGCTTCCGCCACCAGATCGCTGTAACCGCCGAGATGCTGAAATTTCATATGGTTGTCCGGCCGTTTCTTACGGCGTGAGCAATAATGAAGTCAACGGTGAAAATCTTGCCGGCACGGAGTTGTTTTCCGGCTATTTGCGTTCTGTCTGGAGATGGGTAAGTTGGCCACCAAGGGAGATAACGAATGATCTCATTAAATTCCACACAACTTCAGCAATATCGCGATGAAGGTTATTGCTTGGTGCGTAATCTGATTCCACAGTCAGTGACTGCTCCTGTTCGACAACGCACGGCGGCCATGGTTGAAAACCCACCGGGTTGGTCAAAAAAGTCTTGGCAGGTTCTTGATCCACAACGTTATCAGAACAAGGCCGGCCAACCGCTTCCATCCGGCATTCAAGGGCCAGCCCAAGAGAAGTCAGTATTTAAAACGATGGCCGACCATCCGAACTTAGCTGCTGTAATGAACCAATTGCTCGGTGGAAAGGTACAGCGTTTTACTGATCAAATCGGTGTCAAACATGGTTGCATCCAGGAGGAACAAGGGGGTTGCAGTTTTTACCATCAAGATTCGTACTACTGGCACCTATCACCGGAACTGGGCTGCAACTGTTGGATTCCGATGGACTCCGCCGGCAAGAATGCCATCGCTTTGGCGGTGATTCCCGGTTCACAAAAACCTTGGAAGCTAGTCGACCACGAAGTGTATTATGACGATCCTTCGCTTGGTAGTTTGCGCGCCGGCAAATTTAGAGCATTCACCCGGTACCGGATTCCATTTAACGCAGTGGATTTCTCAAAAGAGGTTTTGGTTCCAATGGAACCGGGTGACGGATTGTTCTTCACCAATTACACCTGGCACCGGAGCGAACCGAACCGCACTGGTCAGACGAAGTTGTTTTATGCGATCGCTTACCAGCTGACTCCGCAAACCAAATAACTGCCAGCGTCAATTATGGAAAGCACCACCAAATTTAGCAAGGACACCAAGATCAACTGGTATCGCTGCAAGGTTGATCCGAAGTTAATGAACGAGTTGATGCAGTGTAGCGACTGGCACGGCTTCCATCAGGCGCTGGGGCATCTCGGGCTGTGGTTGGTCACCGGTACCATCGCGTACTTGGCATTTCGCCACATCACCGCTGCCAATTGGCTGTGGTCAGTTCCGTTGTTACTGGTCACGTTATTCGCGCACGGAACTGTCGGCTCGTTTTTGGGTGGGATGGCGTGCCATGAACTGAGCCACAAGACGCCGTTCAAAACCAAATCCATCAACGAATTTTTCCTCAAAGTGTTTTCATTCTTTGGTTGGTGGGATCAGGTTTGGTTTCGACCGAGTCATATTCGCCATCATCAAGTCACTGTCTACAAAGCCTATGATGGCGAAGTGGTCTTGCCGCAAAAGTTAACACTCAAGGACTGGCGATTCTGGCTCACTCTGTTTGCTTGGAACCCAATCAACACCTGGACCACCATTAAGATCTATTACCGGCGCGCCACCGGGCAAATGGATAACGACTGGTACGCCTTCGTCCTGCCGGGAAATAACATCCAACTCCGCCGTCAGCACCGCAATTGGGCGCGCTTCGCATTGCTTGGGCATCTGTTCCTCGCCGGGGTGTTCATCGCGACCGGACATTGGTTTCTGATTGTCATCTTCAACCTCGGCTCGCAATACTGCACTCTGCTGAATGTACTCTGCGGTACGCCGCAACACTTCGGCCTGTCGCCGAGCGTGCCCGACCACCGGCTTTGTTGTCGCACCTACACCGTTGCTTGGCTACCGGCGTTCCTCTATTGGAACATGCAGTACCACATCGAACACCATATGTTCCCAGCCGTCCCATTCTTTAATCTTCCAAAACTCCACCAAGCCATCGCACATGACCTACCAGCTACGCCGCATGGATTGTGGGCGACTTGGAATGGAATTCTGGCGATCCACCGTCAGCAACAAACTGATCCAAACTACGCTTTCGTTCCACAACTGCCGCAGTCAACCGGTACCCGTGCTGAAGACGATGTTCTCGAACGCGAAGCTGCGCTGACAAATTAGGAAAAGTGTGTGACAAGCCAACCGTGCTGATTTTGTTTATAGATTCGAAAATCTAACTGCATTACGCTAACAGCTTCTGCAATGCTTCCGCCCGGGTTTCAAACGTCACCACTGGCGTCTCCGGGGCATGATGAAAAAAGGACATCACGGTGAAGCCGATGTCTTTGTGCGGATCCGGCACGACCCGCGCCACTTGCGCCACGCCTCTCTTTCGCAGCAAATCCATCGTGGCCTCGATTTCTTTTGCACAGGCATAATCCATCGAGTCCAAGGCGCTCAGATCCGTCAACAACCGAAACCCGGGTTGCATCGTTTTCAGCGCCGTGACCAACTCCGCCCGGCCCAGCGCCAAGTCCGCCGGTGCCACGTGCCCACCATACGTGATCAAGATGAGGTTGCGAACCGTGTCAGTTTCCACAGTGTACATAGCGGGACGGTACGGTACCTGCCTCCATTCCACAAGCCCAGTCGCAATGCGACGCCATTCCGCTCCGCTGACTAATCAGTTGCCGCGAGTGCGCGCTGTACTGCCGGTGGGAGTTCATTCGCCTTCGCCAACAACAGACTTACCTGCCAGAGTTGCTCGTCTGTCAGAATGCCATGGAAACCTGGCATACCGGTGAGGCGAATCCCGTTGGCCGCTTTCCAGTAGGTCTCGCCAGGCTCATCGTCCGTCACGCCTTTGCCTTTAAATAAATGTGGTGCGGGCGGGAACATCTGCCGCGCGAAAGCGGCTGACGGAAAACCGGGCAAGCCATGGCAAACCGCGCAATGATTCCGATACACCGCCGTCCCGGCTAGCAAGTTTGCCTCCGTGGTCGCGATTGGCACAGTTTTGGGCATCTCTTTTTCCAACCGTGCCTGTAAGGCTTGCCGAGCCAGCAACTTCTCGAACGGCATTGGTGCCGACGCCGTTGCGACTGGCGCGTAACCGCCGGCAAAAAACGCATACATGCCGCCGCTGATGGCCAGCACCGTTAGTCCAACTCCCACAATCAACCCAACCAGAAAACGATTTTTCATCAGCTAATTTCCTATTTTGTTGTGACCCACGCTGTGACGAATGTTCCCACAAGCTCATTCGTGACACCAGCACAAAGGCTTGCCGTACTTGCGTCTTATTGACAGCAATGTCAGCCAAGCGCACATTTGCGGTCATGAAACGTTGTTACTCGCTTTTGATGTTTGGGTTACTGGGATTCGGGTGGTGCTGCGCGGCGTCCAGCCAGCCGCTCGCCTTTGAAACGCAGACCGGTTATTTCGTATCGAACCAGTTCGAGCCGGCGGCGCCGACCTCGTTTGTCGTCCTGACCGATCAGGCGGCATTCGACAAGGTGTTCGGCGTCGCGATGGTGATGCATGACAAATCGCAGCGGCTCGCGCCGAATGCGTTTGCGGAGAAGCTGGTGGTGGCGGTGATTCACCGTGGCAAAATGGTGGTGACGTACAAGGTGGAGCAGGTGACCGCTGAAGGAAAGACGTTGACCATCCGCTACACCACGAAGTCGGAACCGAGCGCCACCGCTGAGTTTGCTTGCCCGCTCATCATTGCCACCGCCAAAGCCGAGTATGACACGGTGCGGTTTGTTGAGGACGGGAAAGCAATCAAACAGTTGGCGCGCAAGTAACCACTTGCGGTGCCGGGGCCGGAGTGTGCGCCGGGTCGTTTATTTCTTTTCCACCCAACTGGATTTTTTCAGGGCAGTCGGCAGCACTCTGTCGAACGATCCGAAATACCAGCCCGCGGCCACGACAACCAGCAGGATGAGCAGCAGAATTGACCGGTTGCGGCCGGTGTGGCTTTCAGCATACGGGTCGGTGAGGTCGCGATGCGCGCCGGGGGGCAGGGCAGCGACGCTCGTGAGCGAACTGCCGAAGGCGATGTTGATTTTGGCGCGGGTGTTGATGGCCCAACCGTTGGCGTCGAGAATCGGACCGAGATTGCGTTGCCGAAGTTTGAGCCAGGCAATCAGCATTGATGGCACAGAGATCGCCAACATGATGCCGATGATCGCCATCGGCATCTGCCACAGCGGCAGCTTGGCAAACGCGCCAAAGATGCCGCCCAACGCGGCGAGCAACGTGGTCAGCACGAGGCCGATGGCGGCCAAGGTGCCGGTATCAATCTTCGTGGGTGCCGACGCGGCCGGGGCGACTGGCGTGGTCCCGGCGGCGGTGGATTGGATTTGGGATTGGGTGACCGCATCAGCGGCCTCCGCCCGTTTGGCAACTTGCTCCTCAATCAGGCGGATGAACTTTTTGTACGGCGCCCAGAAGGCCTGCCGGATGCTGATGGGATTGTCCACGATCTTGACGATGGTGGCATCCCAGTCACGGCCTTGCCGGTCGTAAAAGATGCCGTTGCGGCCGGCCATCAGGTTGTCGGAATCGCCGCCGGTAAACATGGCGAGAACCAGCATCTTGGCACCGTCGCTTTTACGGGTGCAATCGCAATAGGCCAAATACATCTGGCTCAGCGCCGACATCGTCGCATGCCGGCTGATGTCGTCGACGCGGATGCAAAGGTCGCAGGCGCGTTGGTCGAGGTAGAGCCTGCCGGCTTGGAAGATGGCTTTGTTCTTGCGACCGTAGAAATCGCGGAACGAGATGAAGTTGTTGAGCAACTTAGCGAAGTCGCGGTGATACCGGACCAGCCGATCGACAGTGGTGATGGCGTTGAACTCTGGTTCGAGCGCCTTGTCCTGTGCAATCAGCGCGGCGATGGCAGCGCGGCTCTGACCGGCGAGAATCTCGCGAACGCGCGGCAAGCCGAGTTTTTCGACGACGGCCCCGGCTTTACCGGCCAGCCAGCCATCGTACGGCGCGAACTTGGCGGCAAGCGTCGTCCAATCGGCTTCGGTCAGCTCGGTCTTGTCGCCGAGCAATGGTTTGACGGCTTGCGTCTGCAACGTGGCAATTGCATCAGCCCACGCCGGATTCAGACCGGTCGTGAGTGAAAGTGGTTTACCGGCGCTGATGTGGGCTAGTGGGAAGCCGGCGACTTCAGCGGCGTTAATGCTCATGTCTTTGGTGGAGATCACTAGGTATTCAGCTTCCTGTCGATTCAATGCACCGATGGCGCGCTCGTCGAATGCCGCCAGCCGACATCGTGTGAAGTAATCGTCAACTTTCGCCTTAATGGCCTTGACTGCGGCGACTGCCGCCGGTGTGGCTTCGCCGAGTGGCAGGATCATCCGGTCGCCTTCGGCTTTCTTCCACCAATCCGAGAACGCTTGCGCAGCGACAACGAACTCGTCAACTTTTACCTGGCTAACGCCCGGTTTGCCGCTGCGGTCGGTCTCGGCCCCAAAACAGGCGATGATATCGTTGATGACGGTTTGTGTGGCGGCCTCAGTCGCCACGTCGGCCGGGACGATGCCGTCGCCATTGAGCCGGGTTTGCGCAAAAATCTTGGCAGTGTCGGTTGTGTCATCAACGGTAATCTCAGTGGCCGCGGCTTTACCGAGCGTGGAGAGAATCTGCCGGGCAGAGGCGAGCAGTTGTTTGCCTTCGGGTGTGTCAGTGTTGATGGCCGTGAGCGGCAGCGCTGGCGCGCCTTTCATCAGGTCGTCGGGGTTCTTGAGGCAAGTGGTCACCCAGCGCGCGGCGGCAATGATCTCTGGCGGGCGAATGCGACCATCTTTATCAGTGTCAATCAGGTCGAGTGTCTTGACATCAAACTCCAGTCCGCTGGTTGGACAGGCGAGCGCAACCCAGAGTTTCTGGTCGAGCTTGTCGAGATTGGCGATGTCCGTGCCGCGGTCAAGCCGCACTTGGTCAAATCCACCGGCCCGAAAGAAACTCCACAAGTGATTTAAATTCGTAGTCATAAATGTTTCTCCATGGTGACGTCCGTAATCGCGCTACTCCGGGTGCAAATATAACGCGATCTGCGCCGCCAGCAAGTGATTATCACCCGATCTCAAGTGACGGTGTTGCCGCTGTTTATATTATTTTGGGAGTGGAAACGGCGGACAATCGGTGCAATTATATCAGTTAAGGAAAGCAGACTTATATGGCCAAGATCACAATACCAGACGCATTGAAAGCGGATGTACCACCAACCAAGTGGGGCAAGTTGCTCACTGCAACACCGATCATTATGACCGTGGTCGCGACCGCGTTGGCGGGCTTGGCGTCGAGCGAGATGACCCGCGCGCAGTACAGCCGGTCGCTCGCCGCTCAGCAACAATCCAAGGCCGGCGATCAGTGGGGATTCTTCCAAGCCAAGCGCCTCCGCAGCGCGCTGCAACGCAACACGCTCGACATTCTGCAAAGCACGACAGAAATGCATCCACTTGAAGTATCCAATGCGGAGCCAGCGGTGATTGTGGCCTTGCAGCAAGGGCAGGTGCCGGCGATTGGTATAGCACCGGCAATGGACTCGCAGTTGCAAGCCGCATTGGAGGCGGTTGAGAATTCCAAATCTTCAGAGCAGGTAGCATTGTTGATCACGCAGGTGAAAGAGCCGGTATTCGAGACCGCGCTACGCGCCGCCAAAGACCGAGCAGCGGCATTCGACGTTGCGACCACGCCGGTTAATCGTGCGATTGAGCAGATGGAAAATCAATCAAGCGCGGCAACCGTGAATGTCCAAGACCGGCGCAATTTTATCGCAGCTCGACTGCGATACACAGCCGCCCGGTATGATGCTGAGGCGCGACTAAACCAGACCATTGCCAATCTCTACGAAGTGCAGGTTCGCAAAAGCAACCTCGATGCGGAGCGACACCACAAGCGAAGCCAGCGGTTTTTCTTCGGCATGCTCGCCGCGCAAGCGGCGGTCATCATTTCGACGTTCTCGCTTGCCGCCCAGAAACGCAGCCTGCTTTGGTCGCTCGCCGCCGCTGCTGGCGCCGCGGCAATCGCTTTTGCAGTTTACGTGTATCTGTTTGTCTAATTGTGCGACTAAATTGTTTGTTGTCGGCAACGGTAAAACGTGCGATAACCCCCGAACTTTCGCACCATGACTGATCAAACTGTTTTGCAAATTTTCCGTGACACCAGCGCGCTGTTGGAGGGGCATTTTCTGCTCCGTTCTGGGCTGCACAGCCGACAATACTTTCAATGTGCCCTAGTGCTGCAATACCCCCGGCACGCAGAAACGCTGTGCGGCGCATTGGCCGATAAACTGAAAGCGACCGGGGCGACGGTGGTGATTTCGCCGGCCATGGGCGGACTGTTCATCGGCCACGAAGTCGGTCGCGCGCTTGGGCTGCGGCATATTTTTGCGGAGAAAAACGCGGCCGGTAAGCTGGAACTGCGCCGTAATTTCAAAATCGCGCCGGGCGAGAAGGTGCTCGTCGTCGAAGATGTAATCACGAAAGGCGGGCGCGTGCAGGAGACGATTGATATTGTCCGGCAAAACGGCGGCAACGTGGTCTCCGTTGGCGTGTTGGTGGACCGCTCCGAGGGGAATGTTAATTTCGGCGCGCCGCTGGTGAGTCTGCTCAAACTGCACATCGAAACTTTTGCCCCGGCCAGTTGCCCGTTGTGCCAGGCCGGCCAGCCAGTGGTAAAACCGGGAAGCTGAAATGATTAGTTGGATCCTGAAAAAAATTGTCGGCTCGAAAAACCAGCGCGAAGTTAAGAAACTTTGGCCGGTGGTCGAGCAGGTTAATGCAATCGAGGTCGAGTACCAGAAGTTGAGCGGCGACGAATTGCGCGCGAAGACTGCCGAGTTCAAGCAGCGCATTGAGACGGCCCGTCAATCTCGCGGCATTCACCAGCTTTACGCCGAAGTCCGCAAGCTGGAGGGTGATCTCCGCGCTGAGGATGCGAAGTCGATTAAGCGCAAAGCGCAGGAATTGGAACAGGAAATTCTCGACGAGCTCTTGCCAGAAGCATTTGCAGCGGTGAAAAACACTTGCCGGCGGATGTGCGGTCGTGAGTGGCCGGTACGCGGGCGCCCCTACCGGTGGGAAATGGTGCCGTTTGATGTGCAGATTCTCGGCGGTATTGTTCTGCATCGCGGTAACATCGCGGAAATGGCCACCGGCGAAGGCAAGACGCTCGTGGCGACGATGCCGCTCTATCTCAACGCGCTTTCCGGTTACAACGTTCACCTCGTCACCGTCAACGATTACCTCGCTGCGCGCGATGCCGAGTGGATGGGCGAAATCTACAAATTTCTCGGTTTGACGGTTGGGATTATCCAGCACGATCAGTCGCCGGCATTGCGCCGGCAGCAGTACGTCTGCGACATCACCTACGGCACGAACGCCGAGTTCGGTTTCGATTACCTCCGCGACAACGGCATGGCGACCAGCCCGGAAACGCAGGTCAAACGCGGCCATTTCTTCGCCATCGTTGACGAAGTGGACTCGATCCTGATTGACGAGGCGCGGACGCCGCTCATCATCAGCGGTCCGTCCACTGTTACGACACACCAATTTGACAAATACAAACCGCAAGTGGCCGAGTTGTTCCGGGCGCAGACAGTGTTATGCAACCGTTACGTCAACGAGGCTAAGCAGTTTCTTGATAGCCGCGCTACCTCAACCGATTCGAAAAAACGCGATGAGTCGGCGGCGCAAGCCGGTCGCCTGTTGCACCTGTGCAAGCTGGGGATGCCGAAGAATAAGCAGTTACAAAAGCTGATGGAAGACCCCGAAGTGCGAAAGATTCTCGACGAGGCCGAGTTGGCGTCGTTGGCGGATTCGACTAAGAAAGAACTGCTGGAGCGCAAAGAGGAATTGTTCTTCACGATTGACGAGCGGCAGCACGAAACTGATTTGACTGAAAAGGGACGGAAATATCTGAACCCGACCGATCCGGAGGCATTTGTTATTCCGGATTTGGTCTTGGCGTTGCAGGAAGTCGATGCGTTGGTGGTGGCGGATGCGGAAAAAGAAAAACGCCGGCAACGCGTCCAGCAGCAATACGAGGAACGCAGCGAAAAAATCCACAACATCGCCCAATTGCTCCGTGCCTACTGCCTGTTTGAGAAGGACGTCGAGTATGTCGTGCAGGACGGCAAGGTGATGATTGTGGATGAGTTTACCGGTCGGCTTATGCCGGGCCGGCGCTGGAGCGATGGGTTGCACGGCGCGGTCGAGGCCAAGGAAGGCGTGACCATTGAACGCGAGACGCAGACGCTCGCCACGATCACGATCCAAAACTATTTCCGTCTTTACGCCAAACTCGCCGGCATGACCGGCACCGCTGAAACCGAAGCGGCGGAGTTTGAGAATATTTATAAACTCGGCGTGATCGTCATTCCGACAAACCAGCCGTGTGTCCGCGCCGACGAAAACGATGTCGTGTACAAGACCCGCCGGGAAAAATACAACGCCATCATTGAAGAAATCGAGCAGCGCCACCGGAAGGGCCAGCCGTCGTTGGTCGGTACGGTCAGCGTCGAGTCGAGCGAAGTATTGGCGCGAATGCTCAAACGCAAGGCGATTCCGCACACCGTTCTTAATGCGAAATTCCACCAATCCGAAGCCGAGATTGTGGCGCGCGCCGGTCAATCTGGCGCAGTGACGATTGCCACCAACATGGCCGGTCGTGGTACTGATATTAAACTCGGTGCTGGCGTGGCCGCAGTTGGCGGTCTACACGTTATCGGCAGTGAACGCCACGAAGCGCGGCGGATTGACCGGCAGTTACGCGGGCGTTGCGCCCGGCAAGGCGATCCCGGTAGCTCGCGATTTTATGTCTCGCTCGAAGACGATTTGATGCGGTTGTTCGGCAGCAGCCGGATCGCCACCATCATGGAAAAACTCGGCATGAAGGAAGGCGAGCAGCTCGAGCACTCATGGCTCAATAAATCTCTTGAGAAAGCTCAGCGCCGTGTCGAAGAGCACAATTTCAGCATCCGCAAACGCACGCTTGAATTCGACGACGTGATGAACAAGCAGCGCGAAGTCCTCTACGGCTTCCGCAATGAAGTCATCAATGGCGACGATCCCCGGCACGTGATTTTTGAAATCATCGAGGAAGTTGTCGGCATCCAAGTTGAATCGTTTTGTTTGGAAGACAAGCTGCCCGATGAGTGGGATTACAAGGGCTTGCTCCGCTGGGCGAACGTCGCGTTTCCCATTGGCCTTCGGCAGGATGAGATCGCGGCAAAGACGGCTGACGAAGTCCGCCAAGTCATTCTCGACAAAGTCCAGAAAGCTTACAACGCCAAAGCCGCCAACGAAGACCCGCACGCTCTCAAGGCCATCGAACGGCTCATCGTGCTCAATGCGCTGGACCGGCTCTGGCAGGAACACCTCTACAACATGGACCAGCTCCGCACTGCCATCGGCCTCCGCGCCTATGGTCAGCGCGATCCGCTGGTTGAGTACAAAGCCGAAGCGTTCACGATGTTCGAGGAAATGATGGCGAGCGTGAAGAGCGAGATCGCCGGCAATGTCTTCCGCTCGGCCAGTTCGCTCGCCGCGTTCGAGAATTTCTTGCGCGCCTTGCCGACGCAACTGAGCGCGCCCGATCTCAACGCCCCCAGCGCCTTTGCACAGACCGGCAATGTCGCTGCACCGCCGAGCCAATCCAATGTCGTCAGCGAGGCGATCCAAGCTGCCACGCCAATCAAACGCGACGTGCCGAAAGTTGGTCGCAACGAACCGTGCCCCTGCGGTTCCGGCAAAAAGTACAAACAGTGCTGCGGTAAAAACGGGTGAACCGCGCGCTGCAACTTTTGCACCGTTGGATTTTGCCGGCGGTGACCGGTCTTTTTTACGCGCTGGCTTTGCCGCCGTATAATCACAGCGAAGTTGGCTGGTTTGCGCTTGTACCGTTGCTCTTCGCCCTCGAAGGCTGCCGGCCCGGCGAAGCTTTCCGACGCGGCTTTCTGGCCGGCCTAGTGTTTTTTGGGATGACGACGTGGTGGATCATTCACGTTTCGTTGCCAGGCATGGTGGCGCTGGTGGCGTTCTTGGCGTTATACCTCGGCATGGCCGGCCTTTTCTTGTCCAAGCTCAGCAATGAAAATGATTCGGTTTGGCGCAACATATTTGCGGCGGTTGCTGGCGCCGCTGGCTGGGTAACGCTGGAATGGTTGCGCGGTCACGTTCCGCTCGGTGGATTTGGCTGGAACGGTCTTGGCGTGACGCAGTCCGTTGCGACGCCACTGATTCAGTTCGCCAGCGTGACCGGCGTATACGGCGTCTCCGCGTTAGTTTTCATTTTGAACTATGCGTTCTTCTGCACAATCCGCCGGTATCTTCGAAATATTGGCAATGTCGAGCCTGTCCGCCGTTTGAGTTGGGAGTTTTATCTGGCAATGTTGCTAGTCGGTAGTGCATTTTTCTATGGCTTGCGCGAAATCGAATCCGCACCAGTCTGCGGCCCACGGCACGTGTTGCGCCTCGCGCTTGTGCAAGGCAGTGTCCCGCAGTCGTTGAAATTTGACGAACGCGAAAAGCCAATGATCCTTGACCGGTACCGGTCGCTAACCACAACGGCGACATTGGAAAAGGCCGATCTCATCATCTGGCCTGAAACTGCCACACCAGATGCGCTCCGATATGATCCTGAAACCTTCGCTGTCGTCACGAATATCACAGCGCAAACGCAGGCGTATCTCCTGACCGGCACAATTGACTTTACACCACGCTCGGATCCGGTGGAGGCTTTCAACGCCGTTGCGCTTGTTCGGCCTGATGGCATAATCGCTGGTGTTTATCGGAAGATGCACCTCGTCCCATTCGGCGAGTACGTGCCGTTGCGGAAGATTGGACCGTTCCTGAAATGGTTCACGCCGATCACCGACAGCTTCGAGTGTGGGCGGGACGCCACACTGTTCAGTGTCCACGGACTGAAATTTGGCGCGGTGATTTGTTTTGAAGACACGTTGCCGGATCTTTACCGGCGATTCGTGAAACGCGGTGCGGATTTCATGGTCAACCTGACCAACGACGCCTGGTTTCAAAACTCACCGGCGGCGAAAATGCACCTCGCCAATGCCGTCTTTCGCGCCGTCGAAAACCGGCGCTGCCTCGTGCGGTGCACCAACAACGGCATGACCTGCTTAGTTGACCAGTCCGGGTTTGTTCGGCATCGTGCTGAGCCATTCACACCGGCAACATTGGAATTCACATTGTCAGTTCCGACAGAGTTGCCGGTAACATTTTATACACGCTATGGCGATGTGTTTGCCGGTGCCTGTGCGTTGCTGACGGTTGCCAGTTTTTGTTTGAGCCTGATCACACGGAAGGCATCGCCAGCTAATTCGAGCGAATGCCGGTAAGCGTCGGCGCGTTGGTCGTCCGGTAAGAGGTCACCGAGTTTTTCATAGAGCGGTGCGCTTTGCAATGCGGCGGCTTTCTCGCGGCATAATTTTTCCGCTGCACCAGTCTCGCCACCGGCAAGCAAGCGGTTAACTTTGCGGATGTAAGCCCACTCGCGGTCGGGATGTTGGTCGTGTTCGAGTCGGTCAATTTGCTCATCGAGCGGCACGCTGAACGGCCGGTACAACGGGTCGCCGACAAATGTCGTTTGCCAACTCAACGCCGGTTGGCTTGCCCAGCCGGCCTCGGCAAAAGTCGCGCCGGCCAGCAGGCGTCGGAAAAAGATGTCGAGGTGTGGCGTTGTCGTCAAGTATGGCTCGCGGACATTCCCAAACGACACGGCAGCGCCTTTGGCCAGCAGTGGGCCGACCCAAAACGCAGTGCGCGTGCGCAACGTCGTGGCGCTCGCAGAATGAAGATGGTAGGCCACGGCGCCCCGGCGGAACCGGAAATCCGCTCGCTGAAATGGGCCAGTAACATTGCCGGCATACCAACCGGCATACACGGCGGCATCGGTCATTGGGAATTTTTCCGGGAACACGGCTTCGGTGTTTTCTAATTCACACTCATAACCGGCAGCTTGAAACATTTGATATGCTGCCTTAATCCAGCGATCACCGGCTTGGTAACCGGCGTCTTGTGTGTTGCGCGCGTCGAAATAACAGCGGCCGAGCAGGCCATGCTTTTCGGTGGCGATGGCGTCGTCAATCATGCGACGGACGGTGGCCGGGTCGGGGCCGTCAAGTCGCGCAACGAGGAGCATTGAGTTGTTCCACGGTGCCTCGAAATGCGGTGAGGATGCATTGAAAAATGGATTCGGTAACCAGCCAATCAGCGGCGCGGCCGGTCCCGGCAATGTCGTCAACTCGCTATCCACTGAAGCTTCGTTACGCCGGTATTGTGCCGGCATGTTGGTAGGCGTGGCTTCTTTGAGAGTCCGGTCCTCCTCAATGCGGAGCGGGATGCCGTAAATCAGCGCAAGATAATCCAGCTTGTTGTCGACCGTCTCGCCAGCAATTTTAACAATGAAATGGTGGTCGGTGATGAATTGTCGGAGCGGGTCGCGAATTTGTTTGTCGAATTCCCGGCGCGTGATGACCTCGGAGTTGCGGATGTGGAGGCCGCAGATATGGTCGGCTGGAATGCCACGCTTTTCGGCGTAGTAAGTCGCGAGTGGTTTGCTTTCTGGTTCGTTCTCATTGTAAACGACAAGAACGCGCTGGGCGTTAGCAGTGCCGGCGAGTAAGCCGGCCAGCAGGATGCCGTGGATGACCGGGTTCATACCGTCTGCTGATATTCGACGAACGAGCAATCGGGATAATCTTCGCGCGCAACTTCGTGCCACTGTTTGCGGTCAAAATCCGGGAAATGGGTGTCACCGGTGACTTGACGGTGGACGTGTGTGAGCATAAGCGTATCGGCTAGCGGCAACGCTTGCTGGTAAAGCTCCGCGCCTCCGATAATGAAAACAGTTTCGGTCCGGCAAGCTGCCAGTGCGGCATCAAGGCCGGCAAAACATTCGACGCCGGGAATTGACGGCCCGCGCGTGAGAACGATGTTCCGCCGGCCCGGTAATGGCTTGCCGAGTGAGTCATAAGTTTTGCGTCCCATGACGACCGGGTGGCCAAGCGTGAGACTCTTGAAACGTTTTAGGTCGTCGCTGATGTGCCACGGAATTTTGCCGGCGGCGCCAATGACGCCGTTGTCGGCGATGGCGGCGATGATGACGACTTTCATACGGCGACTTTGAATTTGATGCGCGGTTGCGGGTGGTAGCCTTCGACTAGGAAATCTTCGAACTGAAGTTCGTTCAACGGTTTCTTGGCGATGATCAGACGGGGTAGGGGGCGTGGTTCGCGTTTAAGTTGCTCACGGAGGCCGGGAACGTGATCGTACGCCTCTTTACCGCTGCCGGGCATGGCGGTGTAGATGTGGGCATCCACGATGGTGTGGCTGAACCAGCCAACGGCAAGGCCAACTTGTTCCGCGAGGATTTGCGTAAGTGTGGCGTAGCAGGCGAGGTTGAATGGGATGCCGAGAGCAATGTCGCCGCTGCGTTGAGTGAGGTGGCAATTGAGTCGATTGTTTTGGACGTTGAAGACAAAGCTATAATGGCATGGTGGTAACTTGCTGGTAGTGGCGTTGCCAGGTTCCCATGCCGTAACGACCATGCGGCGACTGGTCGGTTCGGTGCGGAGAGTGTTGAGAATAAATTGGATTTGGTCAACTTCGCGGACTTGCCAGTTCCCGGCTTCGTCCCGGTAAGCGTGGGGGAAACGGCGCCAATACCGGCCATAAGCGGTATCAAGGTTGCCGTCTTCGTCGGCCCAGGCATCCCAGATTTTGGTGTGCTGCCGGAGGTTGCGGATGTGGTCTTCGCCGGAGAGATACCAGAGCAATTCGTGGAGCAAGGAACTCCAAACAATTTCTTTGGTGGTGAGGAGTGGGAAACCATTGGCGAGATCAACCCGGTAATGTGCTCCGAAATAAGCGATGGTTTCAATACCGGTGCGGCTCGATTTGCGCGTGCCGTGGTCGAGAACCAGTTTGACTAGATCGAGGTACTCTTTCAAGCGGAGGGTTAGTCAGGCTTGGGACTGGGTGCTGACTGGCTGGACGGTGGTTTCGGCGGCACGGTTTTTTCGTTCGCGACCAAAGAGAACGGTGCGGACTGTTTTTATAAAAATGATGAGGTCGAGAGCGAACGACATGTGTTTGATGTAATACAGATCGTATTGCAGCTTGCGTTTGGAATCTTCAATACTGGCGGCATAGGGTGCCATAACTTGTGCCCAGCCGGTGATGCCAGGTGGCACAAGAAGGCGTTCGGCGTAGAACGGCAGTTCGTCGGAAAGCTTGCGGATGAACACTTCGCGTTCCGGGCGTGGACCGACGAGGCTCATGTCGCCACGAAGGACGTTGATGAGTTGCGGAAGTTCATCAATGCGGAATTTGCGGAGCCATTTACCGAGCCAAGTGATGCGTGGATCGTGTTCTGTCGCCCAGACCGGGCCGCTCTGGCTCTCGGCATTTTCACGCATGGTACGGAATTTCATCAACGTGAATGGCCGACTGTCACGGCCTAAACGCTCTTGGCGGAACAAGGCAGGTCCTTTTGAAGTGAGCTTGATTAAGACTGCCGTGAGTAGCATAAGCCATGCGGTCAGCGCTATCCCGATTAGTGAAGAGAGGATATCGAGGAGGCGTTTCAAGCGGCGGATGTGGATACGCGAATTGTTCATCGAAGCGTGAAAAAGCCATTCATCGTCAATGTGGTCAACCGGGATCTCTTGTGCCAGTTCCTCGTACAACGAAACAAAATCAACTAGCGCCATCCCATGATATCGGAATGAACGCAAGCGACGCAGTAAGCCAGGTTCCGAGTCCGCCGAGGCGGCAATGATTAGTCGCTCGATATCGTAAAGCTGAACAAATCTTTCAACAGATTCGAGCGACCCAAGGACCGGATAGTCGCCAATGAACTTTCCGATTTGTTCCCGACTATGACCGCAACTAATCAAACCTAGAATCCGGATGTCAGCGCGAGCCCGCTTTTCCACCAGTTCCACGACCTTACGCGTCTCGCCATTGGTGCCGATGATCAGGCAACGCTGCGCCATCAATCCGCGGTGACTGGCCGCAATATAGATCAGGCGCGTCAACAGCACAGCGGCAAAAACAAAAATCGCATATCCCGCAAAAATCATGCGTCCGAGCACTTGATCTGAAAGCGCCGCGTAGAATGTTGCCATCATTAGCAGCGTGCCGGCGCTAACGGCAATGACCGCACTGGTCAGTGTGCGGCCAACCCGGTAAAGGCGTCCAGCATCATACAATCCGCTGACGTAATATGAGACGCCAAAGAAAAACCAGGCTGCAACCACTGCCTCCCAGTGTTTTTGAAAATAAAGCAGACCAGTCTCCCAGCCTAAGCGCAGCACCACGGACGCCAACATCGCTACGGCTGTAAAGATCGCATCGGCTACTGCGAGCAGTAGTTTGCGACGCGGCATGCGACTGTATCGAGAGACAAACATTAGTTGCTGTCAAATCCCATATTTGCGAAAGGCTCAGAACTTTTGCGCTAAGATAATATTATACTGCCAACCGTGAAGTTAACAAGCAATAGATTATTGTGCTGGCTTTACGCACCTATCGGTGCACGATCTTGAAATTTTATCACGAAGTGATGATTATTTATGGCACTTAAATTTTGACGAAAGATCGCGCCGTAATGCGTCAATGGGATCATTTCGTCTAAACTGTGCACTTGGGTAGGGAGGCAGTAACTTATGTTGCAATGTTTGCCATCCGCCATGCTTCATTTGGGGTAACAGGCGGAATAGATGCCACCAGTAGATCACTGCGAATTGCATCAATTGCCATTTACTGTTATTATTTACAGCGAGACGCCTTTCAGCACAATGTCGTGCATAGGCGATGAGCCATCGAACTGGAATCCGACCGCCATGATAGCGTTGTAATAATTTCATTCCTTCTTGTTGAGCTGCCGTGGCCGTGGCAAAACTCTTGGCAGCACTATGGCAACGTGACCCGGCTAGTTTCTCCTCCAGAAAACCGAACTGGCATTTCGCACCAATGCGCAGCCAGTAGTCATAGTCCATGACATATCGCAAGGATTCATCAAATCCAGCGAAACGCTCCATGACCGAACGCCGCCAAAAACAGGCGGGTTGGCAAATAAAACATGTCTCCAAGAGACGAGAATAGTTCCATGGCTCGACTGGATATTCCGCAACCAGTCGATCATCTTCGTCGATGTAATCGGCCAGTCCGTAGACAATGTCCGTCTCCGGATGCGCAGCAAAATAGTTGGCGACTTTGCGCAAAGCTTCCGGATAAAGCACATCATCGGAATTTAAGTAGCACAAGAAATCACCGCTGGCTCGCCGCCGCCCGGCGTTAATGGCGGCCGCTTGGCCGCAGTCCGGTTGGTTGCTCCATTGGATCCGATCTTGGTAGCGCTGCAGAATGGCAACCGATCCGTCGGTGCTGCCACCATCTTGGACGATCACCTCCAATGCGGGATAATCTTGGCTTAAAATACTCTGCAATGTCCGTTCCAAAAACTGCGCCTGTTGCAAAGACGGCACAATGACTGAGAATCGTTTCGCTGCCGTTTGGGTTGTCGTCTCCATGGATCTGGCGCGCATTGTAAATCAAGACCAAGTCCGACAAAATAGCAAAGTTGTCACTTGCCATGCTCCGGCGCACCTCGTAAAGTTATTACCGTGATTTATCTGGATGTCACCAGCGCCTGCAAATCCGCGATGAATACCGGCGTGCAACGAGTGGCCCGCCGGCTTTATGAGGCGCTTCGCCAACATGGGCCGGTGACACCGATGCTTTGGATTCCGTCACTGTCAGCCTATTGTCGTCCAGCGCAAGCTGAACAGGACTATCTTGAGCGTCCTTTTCATGGCCAAGACAAGCCAACACCCAGTCCCGAGCGAACTCTTGCTCCGGTCTTTTGGGCGGAAATGCTGCGGCATCTGCGGCACCGTCACAATCGCTTTCACTGGCAGGCTGAGGCTGGGGCGAATGATATTCTACTGGTCCCGGATATTTTTCAAGATAACCGGCGTGATATTCTTTCCCAATCACCCCGCTGGTTTCCGGGACAAATGGCGGCGATGTTTTACGATGCCTCGCCATTGCGAAATCCCCAAGGCTCCAAATCTCGCGAACAACAGACATTCCCCGAATATGTCCGGGCGTTGGCTGCTTTCGACAAGGTGCTTTGTCCCTCGCATGAAACAGAAGTGGATTTAAAGTTCTACTGGCGCAAGTTCGGTTTGCCGGCTGCGCCAATTCTTGTTGACCCTTTGCCGACTGAATTCGGCTCGCGCCCGACCGTGAAACCACCGCCACATCGAAAGCACCCGCGCGTGTTATATGTCGCCTCACTTCATCCCCGCAAAAATCACCTGACGTTGTTGGCGGCTGCCGAGTTGCTTTGGAAGGAAGGCTTACAGTTTGAGCTGCTCCTGATTGGCCGGACCACGACCCACGGTGGGCCGGCGGTATCGGCGAAATTGAAGCAATTGCATCAACGCCACCGGCCTGTTCGCTGGCTTGGGCATGTGAATGACACCTCGTTGCATAAGGCTTATCAGGAAAGTTATTTCAGCATATATCCTTCAATTCACGAAGGCTTCGGGCTGCCAATTCTTGAAAGCCTTTGGCATGGCCGCCCCTGCATCTGCGGTGAGAACGGAGCCATCGGCGAAGTGTCACTTGGCGGCGGATGTCTGACGGTTGACCAACACGATCCGGTTTCGCTCGCCGCCGGCATGCGCCGACTCTTGACGGAGCCCGCCACATACAACCGGCTCAGCATCGAGGCGATCAATCGTCAGTTCCGCTCATGGAATGACTATGCCGGCACTCTGCTGCGCACGCTCCAGACCGCGCCGCAACAAACCGCAAATGCCAGAGCGCAAAGCGGCAACGCCTCAACCGGCTTCGCCGCGAATCAAGTCCGCTAGCTGCTCGCGCTTCCGCACACACCGGTAACCGCTGCCAGACACCAGCACTTCGGCAGGACGCGGCCGGGCATTGTAGTTGGACGTCATGGCCATGCCATACGCGCCGGCGCTCATCACCGCAAGCAAATCGTCCGCCACCGCCACCGGTAACAAGCGGTCTTGCGCGAAGAAATCGCCCGACTCGCAGACTGGGCCGACGATGTCCGCTTTGCGCGACCGGCCGCGGGTCTGCTTAACCGGCAGGATCTCGTGATAGCTTTCGTACAAAGCCGGCCGAATCAAATCGTTCATCCCGGCATCGGTGATGACAAACGTCTTGACCGGCGTTTCCTTCACGTAGACCACGCGGGCGACCAACACGCCGCCGTTGCCGACGATGAACCGGCCCGGCTCGATCAACAAGCGCAGCCCGGTCTTCTTCACCAACGGCAACACGGCCGTCGCAAATTGCTGCGCGGTCGGCGGCGTTTCGTTCCGGTAACAAATGCCGAGTCCGCCGCCGATGTCGAACGACTGCAAAGTGGCCGGCGCGAGGGCGCGGACTTGGTCAGCCAAGCGCGCGAGCTTCTGGATCGCCAGACGGTACGGCTGCGTTTTGGTGATTTGCGAGCCGATGTGCATCTGGACGCCGCGGATCTCCACGCCGGGCAACCGGCTGGCTTCGCGGTACACCGCCAACGCCCGCTCGATGGAAATGCCGAACTTGCTTTCCTTCTTGCCGGTTGAAATGTAGTGGTGCGTGTCCGGGTCCACATGCGGATTCACGCGCAAGGCAATCGGCGCGCGCTTGCCCAACCGCTGGCCGACCGCGGAGAGCTGGCGGAGTTCCGCTTCGCTCTCAACGTTGAAAATGTAAATCCCCAGCTTGAGCGCGTACTCGATCTCCGCGCGGGTCTTGCCCACGCCGGAGAACACGCACCGCGTCGGATCGCCACCGGCTTTGACCACCCGGTACAACTCGCCGGCGCTGACGATGTCAAACCCGGCCCCGGCCTTGGCGAGCGCGGCGAGAATGGCGAGGTTGCTGTTGGCTTTGACCGCGTAACAAATGGTGTGCTCCACCGGCCGAAACGCCCGGTCGAGCGCGGTGAATTGGCCGACGATGTGCTGCCGGCTGTAAACGTACAAGGGCGTCCCGAACTTCGCGGCCAACTTGCGCAACGGCACCTGTTCGCAGCTCAACTCGCCCCGCTGATAGTGAAAGTCATTCATGATTACCGCCAGTCTAGCAAATCAGCGCCGGGGCGCAACCAGTTCCGCCGCCACCAACGCCGCACCGACCACCACCACCGCCTCGCCCACCGCCGCCGGCACCAGCCGGTAATTCCCCCGGTACGGCGCAAACACCAGCCGCCGCACCGTCGCCCGCAACGGCCGGAAGAACTTCGCGCCCGCCTGCGCCACCCCGCCGCCGACCACCACCACATCGGGATTCAACAGCGCGATCACGTTGGCCACCGCCACGCCCATCGCCCGCGCCGACGCCGCCACCGTGCTCTGCCCGCGTTCAATCGCCAGGCCCGACGCCAACTCCTCCACCACCGGCCAACGCCGGCCGACCGGCCACCGCGTATGCCCGATCTCCATCGCCCCAAACCGGCCGTTGTACAACTGCCCGTCAATCACCAAGCCCCCGCCGATGCCCGTGCCGATGTTCGTATAAAAGACCACGCGCCAACCCCGGCCCGCCCCGCAACGCGCCTCCGCCAGTGCCGCGCAATTCGAATCGTTCTCCACCGCCACCGGCAACTGGAACTGCCGCGCGAACCAGCGCCGCAACTCAAACCCGCTCCAGCCGGCAATCTGATGCGACCGCACCACCCGCCCGCGCCCGCTGTCCACCGGCCCGCCGAACCCCACGCCGATGGCCTGAACCGGATAATCCAGCAGAATGTCGGGAATGATTTGCGTAAATTGCCGGAGAATCCCCGCCCGACCTGCCGCCCGGTCCACTGGCAAACGCACGAGGTGTCGGAGCTGACCGCGCCCCGAGACCACGCCCACCTGCAATTTCGTCCCGCCGATTTCGCAACCCAGAAACATGCGCTTACGACCTTCCACTGGTTGGCTGGCTCACTTTTCCCCAATCATCGGAGACCCATTCCTGCAGCACGAGCAAGCTCTTCCACCCGCCGATTATTTCTTTCGCCGTTTTCGCTTTGCTTCTTCCTCTTTGAACGCCTTTTCGCACTGACGGATATTGTCGATGAATTGCTTTGTCTTGAATCTCCGGTCGCGGCCAATCGGCGAGGCCGCCGCTGCGAAGAACACGGCCGGCGAGAACGAAATACTACGGGAATTCTTCTTCGTGGTATCGAATTCCTTCAGCACACCCGCGGAATACGCGTACAGGGCGCCCAAGTACCGGACAAAGAATCGTTCCGCTATCCGTGGTCCTTTCTCGTTCACGAAATTACGATTAGGCTTTTGCACGGAGGCGTCGCGGTCGGAACCATGACAGTTGCAGGCGTGCTCGCAGGGGAACCGGCGCAGACATTCTTGGATCACGGCAATGAAGGCGTGCCATTCCGGCGTATCGGGGAATCCGATCGGTTGTTTCTTTGACTTGATGAACTTGGATTGGATCACTTTCACTTTCCCATCCATCGCGGGCTTCGCAACCTTGATCAAGTCCCAGAACAAATCGAAATCGACCGGATTGTCATTGATGTCCTTGCATTCCTTGGCGGTCAAGGCCTTTGTAAGACCTTCGAAAATATCAGAAGATTTTTTCATAAGGCCCGCAGTTTAATGATTTCCCGGCACCGCGTCAATGCGGGCAAACAACGCTCTCTCGGCAAAGCCATCGAACGCCACCTCCACGTTCAACTCATCTCCGTTGCCGCCGTAGCCTACATCCCTCATCCTTGCTTAGCTTCCAGCCCGACAGTGGGCCGATGCCGGACGACTCGTGGCCGTCCTGACCTTGATGCCGAAAAGGGGATTACCAAGACTCCAATGTTCTTTGAATACCGACAGGTAAGCACGTCGGGGATCGCGTAGGAGAAGACATTCGGAAGCTTCTCTTCCACTCCATGAGTGCCGTTCATCAGGCACTTGGCCAAGTACGTCATGAACGCTTTAGCATTCGTGATGCGATACGTTGGCAAATCCTCCAACGGGTTCTCACGGTTGAGTCGTCGGGCGATCCGATTCCATCCTTCAGCGGCATCGCGGATGTACTCGATGCTCAGTTCAAACACCAGTTTGTCCTTTGTGACGGTCGTTTTTAACTTTGGTTTCTTAGCCATGGGTTCCTTCTAGCAATCGGGCGATCGGTGCGGAATCACAAACTTGACCGGTCCCCGCCGTGCTCCACTGTTCGTCGATAAAACACCTAGCTGGGTTGTTTTAATTCTTCACAGTGGAGTGAAAAACAAATCACACGGTCAACCGAGCCAGCGCCGTCCGAAAAGCAGTATGAATAACGCTACAATTCCAAAAATGGTTATCCAAGCCCACTTATTCAAGGCAAGCATCATTGGTGCTGCCGCCACTAAATGGCCTCTAGCTAGACTAGGTTCTTCCGCAATAAGCGATACTTGTTGAGTATTAATCTCGGTTTGAATTCGCGGTTGTTGAGCTTGTACTTGAGCTTGCACTTGAACTTGGCTCTGTGTTGAATTCTGAGCGGAAACAGCAATAGGACTTTTCCCGATGGTATCATTAATAATATTATCTTTAACGCCGGCTGCGTCGAGCGCCCTAATATCATCAATGGTGAGCGGGGTTTTATTCTGCGCCAACTGGTAGGACTCTTGAGCATTTTGGATTTGAATCTGCATATTTTGAATATTCGGATCCAAAACAGTGAGGGTAGCCTGCAATTGCGCGATATCACCTTGTAGTGAGGTAACCCGATTTTCTAGTCTTGGCCGCTCTGGGTTTGGAGTAGTTGTGTATTGGCCTGTTGCTTCTTGACGTGTGGTTGCGGCTTGCCCGGAAACAACAACACGCCCCCGCGAATCATAAGATGAGCTTCCGGGAATGGTAACAGTCCGATAAATCGGGACCTGGATATCTTGAAGATTCGCAAGTTTCGATTGGGTTTCAACTAAATCCCCTTGTGTGGCAACTAAGGTTGCGGCAGCTTTTTTGCGCCGTTGTTGCATGTCTGCGAGTTTCTTTTGAAGTGCTTTGACAGTATCAAGTGCCAATTGAATCTGTTGATTTTTCCGCCATTCGCTATACAGAACAGCTTTCTCAACTGGAGTCATCCATTTGTCGGCAAACTTTACTTGGCTTGTTTCGACATTACTAAGTTCAGTTTGCCATGCGGTAATTCGGTTGCTTAATTCTGTTGCGAAACCGGATTTTGGGTGCTCGGTCAAAAAACCTTGAAACGCAGATATCCCAGCGGCATAGCGTGCCTTGGTCAGCTCTTGATTCGGGTCGAGTTTATACTGCGCTAGAGTCTCGTAATCTGCTTTCTCGCGTTTCTGCTCCGCAGTTTCATGAGTAAACGTTTTTATGTCAGCTTTGGGAATCAACCTTTTTGAGGAGATTGTGCGTTTAGCGTTGGTTGTTAGGATTTCAATTTGGGTGTCTGTTTCGGAACATATCTCTCCAACGATTACCTCGCCGGAGTTCATTGTTACGGTGTCCGCTTTGAGAAATGGACTTGTGAATAGCCACAATCCAACTGCTGCTATTAATGTAGTGAATACTCTATGAACCGCGTTTGAATAGTTCATTTATTCTGGTATTTATTTTGGCTGCCACCCGTCACCGGGCTGGATATATGTTCCGGTGCTACCGGGCTAGGTTTATGTTCTGGCGTTGTCGGTGGCCGAAATACCTTGCTGACTAATACTGGTTGTTGCTCGTGCGCATGTTCACCTAAATGGCGCGTACGTTCAGCCTGTTCCGCAGCTAACCGCTCGCGATCTCCATTTGGGTGGTGAACTTCGGTTGGCTGTTGTTCATGTGCGTGTTCACCCAAATGGCGCATATGTTCAATCCGTTCCGCAGCTAACCGCTCGCGATCTCCAACTGGATGGCGAACCTCGAAGTGCACGTGTTCCATTTTATGGTGAATTAACTGCTCGATTCGCGCAAGATATTCACGACCGATTCCTTCGTGGATCAATCTGTTAAACTCATCTTTTCGGAACTCATTTCTGATAACGCTTTTCACAAAGAGCTCATGCGCGAGCTGTCGCTCGATATGGAAGACGGCGTATTCACGTTCGTGCCCGATTAACCGATGCGGGAATTCTTCATGTAAGTGTTCTTGCCGCACGAATGCGAAGTGGTCTTCGTGTAGGCCGAAATTAAACCCATGATCAACGACTTCATGGCCGTTAAACTTCCAAACGCCATTGGCAAATTCTGCGCCGGGTGGCAATGGTGCCCAACCGATAGCGCCGTCCTTTTCCGCATGCCGCCAATGAACCCAAGCCGGTCCCCAAGTGTAATCGGGCTTCCACATCCAGCGGTCATTGTCTTTAAACCAGCGTCCGTAGTGAAACGGAATATCGCCCCACTTATAATTTGATTCCCAAAACAAACCATTATCAGTGTGAACCCACCGTCCTGAATCGTAATAAGGTCGCCATTCTGGATTTCTTGCGACAATTTTCTCTGGATACCAACACTGTCCATGTCCCGGTATCTCCATCCACTTACCAAAGGGTGCTAATTGATCGTGGAAATACGTGGAGTTGATTTCTGGGGAAGGCGTTGATAGTGGCGATGCTTCGGTGTTCTCCGTCATGCCAGATGGTTGATTCGTCTGTCCGGTTATTGATATGTCAGGGACAGCATTTGTTGCCTGATCCGCGCTGGCATTCTGTTCCAACTGCTTGTTCTGTATGGCAGCCTCGGAGAGATCACTGAGCAGAGCCTTGTTGAGATTGTTGGTCTGGGTGTTTCCGTTCTCGGTAGTTGCAACCGTAATACTAGCGGCAATTATGCAAGTACATAGGGTTCCAAAAAGTGGTAACAGCTTCCGCATCTTAACAGATATCGTGTCCATCTCTGTTCCTTTCTTGTTTGCAGGTGGCCCTAACATCGGCATTCGTTTCTTTTCATTCAAATTTGCCATCTGACCCACACACCGTAACTACCAAGAATGCTATCTACTATGCAGAATTTTTACCGATAACACCTTCAGCTTGTCAATCAGGTTGTGCCCTGATTTCTTTCTAGTGGTAGTAATTATGACGATATTCTTTTTGAAACTTTTAATTTTAGCTATCCCACGCAATTCCGCCCGACCATCAAGCTTGTGCCTTGAAATGTAATTTCGTCTTGAATTTTCTGGGTGGGTTTGGGGGTTATCCCCGCGCATGAAACCTGTATTCAACAGCATCAGCCCCGCTTTTTCAATAAATGCCAATGTTTTTGCGGTTTCCGCATCTCATAAACCCATTCTAGCGGGTGCTATGGCCGCCGTAGAGAGTTCTACCGGCCCGGTAGAGAGTTCTACCGGCCCGGTAGAGAGTGCTATGGCCGCCGTAGAGGGTTCTACCGGTGCCGTAGAGAGTTCTACCGGCCCGGTAGAGAGTGCTATGGCCGCCGTAGAGGGTTCTACCGGTGCCGTAGAGAGTTCTACCGGCCCGGTAGAAGGTTCTACCGGCGCCGTAGATGGTGCTATGGCCGCCGTAGAGAGTGCTATCAGAGACGGACAGCGCGGCTCAATGGCGGTGTTCGTGGCCGAAGCCGGTGCCGGAGACTTCGCCGGCGTAGACGTAGCCTTCTTCACCATGTTCCACGATGTCGAGGCCTTGCATTTCTTCCTCGGCACTGGGGCGTAGGCCGATCAATGCTTTGACGGTGAACGCGATCACCACGGTGCCGATGATTGCCATGGCCAGGGTGATGCCCATCGCTTTGAGTTGTTCGAGGGCGAGCGGTTGGAAAACTTTGTTCGTCACAAACGGGGCGAGGTTGGCGGCGAGGTTCGGGTTGGCATATGTCCGGGCGAGCAGGCCGGTCAGCAGCGCGCCCATGGTGCCGCCGACGGCGTGGACGCCGAACGTGTCCAGCGCGTCGTCGTAGCCAATCCACGATTTGAGTTTGATGCAGGCAAAGAAGGGGACGATGCCAGCTAATACGCCGATGGCGACTGCGCCTTTGGCGGTGACAAATCCGCAGGCGGGGGTGATGACCACCAAGCCGGCCACTGCGCCGGAACAATAGCCGAGGACGCTGGGTTTGCCGCGCATGATCCATTCAGCCACGGCCCACGCCATGCTGGCGACGGCGGCGGAAAGTGTGGTGGCCATAAAGGCGTTGCCGGCGATGCCGTCGGCGCCGACGGCGCTGCCGGCGTTGAAGCCGTACCAGCCGACCCAGAGCATGCCGGTGCCGACCATGCAGAGTACCATGCTGTGCGGGGTCATGATTTGTTTGCCGAACCCAAGGCGCGGACCGAGGATCAGGCAGAGGATCAAGGCCGACCAGCCGCTCGACATGTGCACCACCGTGCCGCCGGCGAAATCAATCGCCTTGATCTTCGCGCTGGCGTTGGCCACGCCGTTCATCAAGCCGTCCGCGCCCCAGATCATGTGGGCGAGGGGGAAGTAAATCACAAACATCCAGACCGCGACAAACGCGAGCACGGCCGCGTATTTCATCCGTTCGGCAATCGCGCCGACGATCAGGGCCGGCGTGATGATCGCGAACATCATTTGGTACATCGCGAAGACGTTGTGGGAAACCCACGGTCCGTAGTCGGTGTTCGGGGTGCCGTCCACGCCGCGCAGGAAGGCGTACTTGAGTCCGCCGCAGATGGCGTTGCCCGGCGCGAACACCAGACTGTAGCCGACCGCCCACCACAAGATCGTGACCAGCCCGGTAATGCCGAGGCATTGCGCGAGCACGGAGAGGACATTCTTGCGCCGCACGAGGCCGCCGTAAAAGAGTGCCAGTCCCGGCAACGTCATGAACAACACCAGCGCCGCTGAGACCATCATCCAGGCATTGTGGCCCGGGCCCGGCCCGGCGACTTTTGAGATTACGTTCGGCGTGCGGTTGGCGTTGTTGATGTATGCCTCCACGTCGGCGAGGCGTTGTTCAAGCGTCGGCTGGGCGGTCACCGGTGGAATATCCGCTGCCCGTGAAACTGCACTACTTAAAACCAAGCAACTGAACAATGTGACCAAAAGGTATTTCATAAACACAAGATTCCTCAGGATAAATTAAACCACAAATTTATAGGCAATGTTTGTGCCAACTAATGTGATGTTTTTGAAACTCGTGGGAAACGGCCAGTTTGTGAAAATGGCGTAAGTCGCGTCTTGACCAGTGTGGCTAGAAATCGCCAGCAAACCAACTGCCGGTGATCACATGATCTCTTTGAGGAGGCCGGCCATCTTGACGCCATCGGCGGCGGTGGGCTGGACGTGAACATCCAACCCTTGCGGATGCGGGAGTTTCGCGGTGCCGTCAATGCCCAGCAAGGCGTACATGCTGCCGATGAGATCAACCGGGTAGACTGGGCGATCTTTGACATTCTCGCCTTTTGCGTCGGAAGCGCCGACGATGTGGCCGCCTTTGAATCCGCCGCCGGCAACCACGGCGCTAAAGCAATTGCCCCAGTGACCGCGCCCGCCATTCCACGGCGAACCCCAATCCACTTTGGGCGTCCGGCCAAATTCGCCACAACACCAGACAATGGTGCTGTCAAGGAGACCGTGGTCGGACAAATCTTGGAGCAATGACGACAGGCCTTTGTCGAGTTCCGGCAGCTTGCGGCGCATTGTCGGGAAAATGTCTTTGTGCGAGTCCCAGCCGCCGTAGTTGATCGTGATGTACGGCACGCCGCGCTCAACCAACCGGCGCGCGACAAGGCAGGACTGGCCGAACTTGTTGCGGCCATACCGCTCGCGCAATGTGTCTTTTTCCTGCGTCAAATCAAACACTTTGCCGGCATCGCCGAGAATCAGATCGTAGGCTTCCTGTTCGCATTTGGTGGCGGCGACCAGACTGGAGTTGGTCGGCAGAGTCTGGTTGAGCGTATTGAGATTGTGCATCAATTCGCGCCGGGAGCGTTGCCGTTCTTCGGTGATCCCGGGCGCGACGACGCCTTCGACGGCAAACGGTGTTTGCGCGGGATCGCCGCCGGTGGCGAATGGTTTGAAGCGCGCGCCGATGAAGCCAGATTCATCAAACCGGCCTTGCGGCTCGGTCACCACGATGTACGGCGGGATTAAGCCTTTGTAGCCGGCTTCGTAGCCCTTGAACAGGGATACCACTGCGCCGGCGCACGGAAAGACTTCCTTCTCGCCAGCCGCCCGGCCGGTCTGCACCATGTACGCGGCAGTTTCGTGGCCGTTGTTGCCGTGGGTCATGCTGCGAATGATGGAATATTTGTCGGCCTGTTTCGCCAGTTCCGGTAAGAGTTCGGAAATCTTGATGCCGGCCACGTTGGTGGCGATTGGTGAATTCAATGGGCCGCAGTAATCGTAGCCCGCTTCGGGTTTTGGATCGAACGTGTCGAGATGTGTCGGGCCACCCCATAACCAGATTTGAATGACGGCCTTGGCTTTGGCAGGTGCGTCAGCGAGTGCGGCAAACGTTTGGGCCGGCAACTTATCAGCAAGCCACAATCCAGCTGCGCCAAACAACGCGCGCCGAATTACTTCGCGACGAGTCAACATAGGTGAAACATGCATCATCTTCGTGCCGGCGTCAATGCCGGTACAGAAACTCATCGCTGTTAAGCAGCGCCCAGGCCAAATCCACCGACACCTCGCGTTCGGCCATCGAGCCGTAATGCGAATAGCCGAGCGCAGTTTTGACTTCTTCATCCGTCGGATACCGGGACAAAATTGTGAGGTAATAGTTGTTCACGAGTTCGCGCGGGCTGACTTTCGCGCGCGCGGTGTTTAACAATTTTTGGCTCTGTTCGATTTTGCGTTGAATATGGCTGGAGTTAAGCATGTGCAGCCACTGTGCGGCGGTGGGCCGGTTGTTGCGCTCAGATTCCAAACCGGTCGCCCGCGGTGACCGGCCGAACATTTCCAGAAACGGACTCGTCACACTTGCATCCGCCAAGGCAATCGCGCGCTGGTTGTCCGGGATGAACGTGAACGGTTCCGGGATTGCGCTGGAATATTTTTCCGTTGTGCCGGTAATCTGATTAAGCGCGTCAATTAACACTTCGGCCTCCAAGCGGCGCAGGGTGTAAAACGCAAAGTTGGTTTCGGCTTCCGGCTTGTTTGATTTTGGGATGGTGGAAAGCTGGTAGATTTTTGAGTTTAGGATTAACCGGTACAAATGTTTTAAGTCATATCGGTGCGTGATCAATTCGCGTTGTAAATATGCGAGCAATTCCGGGTTGCTCGGCGGATTGTCCGGGCGAATATCATCCGGCTCGTGGATGATGCCGCGCCCAAGCAACCAAGACCAGACACGGTTGGCAATGTTTTTGGTGAACCATTGGTTTTGTGACGTGATCAGCCAGTTGGCGAAGACTTCGCGTGGGTCGCGATTGGCCGGTAATTTGGCCGGCTTGTCATCGGGGAAGATGGCGGTTTGCCATAAATAATTTGTCATCTTGCCGGGATCATAGAACACGATTTCTTCTTTCCATTCCGCGGTGGATTTGAAGCCGATTTGCGAGAAAAAAGCAGCCATGCCGGCGAGGCGATCACTCGGCCATTTATCCGCGCGCGCGCCCATGAACGTCAACGCCACCGTTTGTGCGATGCCTTGCGGGTCGTGGTTTTGCATCGCCCGGTAGAAGTTAACCGGCGGCGCGCGAAAGTTGCTGCCGTTGGCGGTGAGCAGCAGGCGGACGAACTGGTCGTATGGCAGATTATCTTTGAGGCAGGCACGGATCCAATGGTGATAGGATTGCACGGCATTCGGCCAGAGGTTGACCGGGAACTCGGCTTTGACACGCAACAAGTCGCACCACTTCATCGCCCAGTAATCCGCGAACTCATCCCGATCCAGCAATTGGTCAATCAGCCGGCTGCGTTTACCGGGAGTTTTATCGTCGAGAAACGCGCGAGCTTCCTGCGCCGTCGGCAATGTGCCGATCACGTCCAGAAACACGCGCCGGCAAAATACCGCGTCCGAGCAAAGATTGGCCGGGGCAATCTCCAGTCGTTGTAACCGGCTCAAAACTAATTCATCAATTGGGGTGGGCGCCGTCAGGCCGGTGGCGCCTTCGAATGGATTGGGTGCCGCCGTGATAGTTGGCAACGCCAGCCAACCGAGCGCAATCAGCCACACATACCCGAAGAGTTTCATTTGTCAGACTTACCCGATAGCATATCATTGCTCTTGATGCTGTCAAAGCTGGCGGCCATTTTTATTCGGCGTGTGTCCGACTCCGTAATTAATGCGTGGGCGGCTGACATTGGGTGACGGCGTGGGCGAGGAATTTCGCGAGCGTGTTGCCGGCTCGCCGCGCCCGATAGCCCATGCGCGCGAGATCCAATACCAAACGTGGCCGGCGCGCAATGGACGTAAGAATTCGTGAGGGCTGTAATTGGCCAAGAACAAAGAAATCGTTGAACTCACGCGGCAGGTTATCGTGGGAGTTGTCAGTGATGCAGCGGACGGCGAGGAACCCGGTATCGTGCGCGGCCGCCACGGCAGCCACGGCGCTGGTTTCCATGTCCACCGTCAACGCGCCAGTCGCTTGGCCGATTCGCGCTTTGCGCTTGGCTTTCACAATCAAATCATCGGTGGTCAGGATTTTACCGGTATGCAGGCGGAAGCCGTCAATGTTGGCAGGAAAAGCGGGCGGTTGTTTGGCCGGCGGGATTGAGCGCCAGCGGACATCCTGGCCGTCATCACTGGTCAGTTCGAGCACTTCAGCGCCGATGGCGATGTCGCCGACATTGACGTGATCTTGAAGGGCGCCGCCGAAGCCGGTACTGATGATGAGGTCGGGCCGGTAACATTTGATGGTCATTTCGGCAGCGATGCGGGCGCATTCCTTGCCGACACCGAGCGCGAGAAGGGCGACGGGCTGACCGGCGAGAGTGCCTTCGTAAAAATCGAGGTGTTCCTGACGGATGATATGCCGGGCATCGGCCAAACGCAAAATGGGCTTCAACTCTTGTTTGACGGCAACAAGGATGGCGATCATGGCTGGGCGGGCGGTTTGCCGGTCAGATGACCGCGGCCGGTGCTAACGCCGTTGAAGGCGTCCACGTGACTGACATCGGTGATGCGCGCCGGGCGCGGGCCGAAGTTGTATTTGATGATCTTCCAGAGATCGCCGCGTTGGGTGTCGATGCCGAGCGAGGCGGTCGGCTCGTAACCGCAATGGGTCATGCAATTTTCACAGCGGGGATCACGGACGACGCCATCGAAGACGCCGTACTTGGTCCAGTCGGACTTGGTCAGCATCTCCTGATAAGTTGGGTAATGGCCGTCGGTGATGAGATAGCAGGGCGCTTTCCAGCCTTTGACGTTGCGGGTCGGGATGGCCCAGGCGGTGCAATGGAGGTCGCGCCGGCCGGTAAGAAATTCGAGGTAGGCCGGCGTGCCGAGCAATGGATATTTCTGGCCCCATTCAACAACCTTGGCGAATTTTTCGTGGGTCATTTTCCGGGTGAGGAAGAAATCTTCGGGCTTGGCTTTGCCGCGTTTGACCATGTCCAGCTTGGCGGTGTCGTAATCGTAGCCGGGACTGATGGTGACGCCGTCAATGCCGAGGTTGGAAAGGAAATCGAACATGTGCTCGACTTCCCGCATGTCAGTTTCCTTGTAGACGGTGGTGTTGGTGGCGACCTGGTAACCGAGGAGCTTGGCCATTTTGATGGCGGCGATACATTCCTTGAAAACGCCTTCGCGTTCGACGATGAGGTCGTGGGTGCGTTCCAGACAATCCAGATGGACGTTCCAGTAGAGCCATTGAGTCGGCACGATGCTGGGACGATTGTCCGTTTTGGCCTGGCGGATTTCGGCAGCCTCCTTGTCGGTGATCAGGCCGGCGGCGAGTAGGGCGATTAGCTTGGGTTCGGTCGCCGGCGAATAGGTGCGGGTGAGCCAGTCGCGCATTTTCTGGCGCATGCGGGCGCTGTTGGTGCAGATGTAGACAATGCGGCCTTGCTGGCGGAGTCCGTCCACCAGTTCTTCGAGTGGCGGGTAAATGGTCGGTTCGCCGCCGCAAATGGAGACCATCGGCGCATCGCATTCGGCGGCTGAGGCGAGGCAGTCTTCCAAGCTCATCATATCTTTGAGTGAAGTTGAGTATTCGCGGATGCGACCGCAGCCGGTGCAGGTGAGGTTGCAGGTGTGAAGCGGTTCCAATTGCAATACGAGCGGGAATTTCTTCACGCCCTTGAGTTTGTTGCGAATGATGTGTTTGGCGATTTTGGCTGATAACGCCAGTGGGAATCTCATGCCGGTACACTCCTAGACTTCGTCCAGCGACGCGAGCGTCCGCATCCGTGCGACTTTGCGGAACAAGCGTGGTTGTTTGAAGAATTGTTTCAACGCTCGTGACTTTTCCTGTTCCCGCGGCACCACTGGGAAGCCGGTATCATGATGTCGGGCGTACATGCCCAGCGCCATCAACGGGAAATATTGCCGGTAATAATGGTAGCGCAAATAAAACACGCGAGGGAAACCGGTGCCGGTATAGAGTTCTTCGTTCCAGCCACCATCTGCGGTCTGGGTGTTGAGCAGATAGGCAATGCCGCGCGCAACGGCCGGCGAATGAAAATCACCAGCACTCATCAAGCCCATCAAAGCCCAAGCTGTTTGCGATGCGGTGCTCGCGCCGATACCCTTGTATTGCGGGTCGTCGTAACTGCGCAATGTCTCGCCCCAGCCGCCGTCGGAGTTTTGATGATTTTTAAGCCAGGCGACCGCGCGGCGCGCGTAAGGTAACCGGACATCAGCACCAATGGCTTGCAAGCCACGTAACACTTGCCAGGTACCATAAATGTAATTCGTACCCCACCGGCCAAACCACGAGCCATCGGCACACTGGTCGCGGCGAAGGTAAGCTAGCGCTTTCTGCACACACTCGTCCTCAACCGTGAACCCAAAATGGCTGAGACATTCGAGGGTTCGCGCCGTGATGTCTGACGTGCTCGGATCAATCATCGCATTATGGTCGGCAAAGGGCACTTGGGTAAACAGCCACTTATTGTTGTCCTTGTCAAACGACGCCCAGCCGCCGTCTTTGCCCTGCATGCCGAGCACCCAGCGAATGCCGCGGCGGATGGCCGCTGATTTCTCACGGTCAAATTCCGCCTCGACCCGGTTCAACGCCATCAAGACCATGATGGTGTCGTCCACATCGGGATAAAACTCGTTGTGGTACTCGAAGAACCAGCCGCCGACCGGCTTGTTTGGCTCCGTGTACCGGTGGCTTTCGGAATGTTTGATGATCCAGTCGCCGGGCCGGCGGACTTCCTTGTCGAGCAGCCAGCGGGCGGCGTTTCGCAAGCCAAGGTGGTTACTCGGCAAGCCAGAATCGTGCAACGCATTCACCGTAATTGCCGTGTCCCAGACCGGCGACACGCACGGTTGCAACCGCAAGGTGTCACCTTCCTCGATCCGTAGCAAATCCATCTCGGTGATGCCGTGCGCAACGAGGTAGCTATCATTCGTATAGCCGCGGGTGCTGAGCGACATCACGTAGTTCGCCATCGCTGGGAAAATCGCGCCCAGCCCGCCCGGCGTGCGACCGTGTTCGATCACCCAACGCTCGCACTGACGCAACGCATACCGGCGTACCGGCGAACAGGGATGATGTTTATTGGTGAACTTTAAAATCCAGTTCCAGACCAGAAAGAAATTGTGCCAAGTGAACGTCTCCTCGTCGCGCGGCAGGTGGATATCGTCTTTGTCGGGACCATTCAACCACAGGTCGTCAATGTCCCAACCAGCCGGCACCGGGCGCACCGGCCGGTTTGAGCGGATGATGGATAGCGGCACCAGCATCGCCCGCGACCACGCCGACATATTATAAATGCTGAAGCTGAACCATTTCGGCAGCAGAATCAGCTCCGGCGGAATCGCCGGACACCCATCCCACGGATACACCCCGATCATCGCGAGGTAAATCTTGGTGAACGTGTTGCACTTAGTCACGCCGCCGTGACTCCGAATGGCGGCGCGGGTTTTTGCCATATGCGGCGCAGCTGCGGCATCACCGGCCCATTTCAACACCATGTACGCCTTCACCGAGGCGCTGATTTCAAATGGCCCACCCGGATAAATCGCCACCCCGCCTTCCGGTAATAATTTCCCACGGATATAGTTCGCCGCCTTGCGCAGCGTCACCGGGTCGAGTTTGCCGATGTAATGCAGGTAGAGCAGGTACTCCGATTCCAGAATCGTGTCGCCTTCCAATTCCGCGCACCAATGCCCGTCGGCGGCTTGCCGGCCGAGCAACCACTCCTGCGCCTCGGCAATGGCAGTCGTCAACCGCTCCTGCAAGCCGAGCGGCGAATATGCAATCTTAGATTCGATCATGAAAAATCGGTAAGTCCCTTGGAATGTGTCTTGAGAATAGACAATTTACCAACAAAGTAAAGCCTTCTACGATGAGGGTGAAACAGTCGCGGAGTTGGGAAGATTTGGCGGTACCGTCAAAAAATGATATATTCTAGCGGACGCGACAGAATAGCTCGACTAGTCACCGAGCGGACGTTCTATGGAAAACTAGGATAATGAACGACTCGGCTAATAAATTGGAGACACGCATGAAAGCAACCAACCGAATGATTGAATTTACCACCCACTGGCTGTGGCCGGCTTTCGTTGCCGGCACGCTGGTAAGCCTAGTGGCTCTGTCGGCGCCGGCGGCGGATGTGAAACCGGCCGTTGACCCGCAGGCGGATGCACTGCTGCGGCGCATGGGCGATTATCTGGGGCAGGCGCCGTTCTTCTCGGTCAACGCCGAAGTCTGGCAGGATATCCAAATGGGATCGGGACAGCAGGTTCAGGCGGGCCGGCAGGTGGAGTTGCAGGTGCGGCGCCCAGATCGGTTCCATGCGGAGGTGCATTCCACCCGTCGCAATCGCGAACTGTTTTACGACGGGAAGTCAATCACCCTCCTCAACCGCGTCCAAAATTTCTACGGCAGTATTCCCGCCCCAGCGACACTCGACGAAGCTCTTGATGTCGCCAGTGAGCGCTTTGGCCTCACGCTGCCGCTGGAAGACATCATCGTCAGCGATCCTTACAAGAGCGCGATGAGCAAGGTGGTTTCCGGAGTTCACATCGGGCCAGTCATGGTGCTGGGCGTGCAATGCGACCATCTGGCTTTTTCCCTCGGAAAAGTCGATTGGCAGATTTGGATTGAACAAGGAGCGCGGCCGGTACCGCGAAAAATCGTCATCACCTACAAGGACGAAGAAGGCACGCCGGAATACACGGCAATTTTCTCCAATTGGGATTTTCAAACCAAACTGCCGGATTTCCTGTTCAACTTCGAGCCGCCGGCCGGCACTACGAAAATCAGTGTGGAAGAGATCAAAAGTAAGAATCAGGCGCACAAAGATGGAGGTAAATAACCATGCGAATCACCAAACTTCCTTCTATTAAAAATATTAGCTTTGGACTATTGGCGTTGCTCGCAAGTTTGCCATTGATTTATGCACAACGATCACAACCGTCCGATCGGGGTGACCGGAGCGAGCGCGGTGGGGAGCGAAGCGCGCCCGCCGCCAGGAGTGAGCCAGCACCACGAGTCGAACCTGTGCGCGCGCCAATGGAACACGCGCCGGCCTCGGTGGATCGTTCCAACCACGGCAGCATCCGTCATTTCGACACGCATGTCGTAGAACGCCCGCTCGTTGAGCATCGCGAGATTGATGTGCATCACGAGGCTGATATGCACCGAGGGATTATCGCTCACCACGACGTGGATGTGGATTTCCACCAGCCGCGGTTCTGGCATGGCTTTGCGTTTGGTGCCAGGTTCCATGTTTTACGGGGTGGCTGCTTGCGAATCTTCGTGGGCAACGCACCGTACTTTTACGACGATGGCATTTTCTATCAACAGATAGGCGATGACTATCAGACGGTGTACCCGCCGGTCGGCGCGATTGTTCCTAGGTTGCCGGATGGCGCATTTGAAGTCTACGCCGGCAACATCGCCTACTATTATGCCGGCGGCGCGTTTTATGTGCAGCAGTCAGGCGGATTTGTCATCGCTCCGCCCCCGATGGGTGTGGTCGTCCCTGAACTGCCACCCGGTGCCGTTCAGGTCTCAGTCAATAACCGGTTGGCCTATCAATTCAATGGGATTTATTACGAGCCTGTGTTCGTCAACGGTGTGACCCAATACATGACTTTTATGTCCTGAGCGATCGGCGCGCCACGGAACACTACTTCGCCAACCCATACACGAGAATCTTAAAGCTGCCGGCGATGATCTTCGGCCTCTGACCGGCTGGCGCCGGCTCGAACTTCGCGGAGGCGAGATAGATTTTGTGCATCGATGGATCGAACGCCATCGTCCTCGCCCCGTGTTCCGTTGCCAGCGTCTGCACCAGTGTGAGTTTGTTCGTCGCGTCTTCTTGCGCAACGGTCACAGTGCCGTCCCCGCAGGAGGCGAACGCGAACTGTGTGCCGGCATCGAAGGCCGTCGCATCCACGCCCTGACCAATCGGCAGGCTGGAAATCATTTTCCCTGTGCTACTGTCCAGCATCACTAGTAATCGATTGTGACAACCCACAAATAGCCGCTGCTGCGCCGTGTCAATCGCCAGCCCGGTTGGTTCTTCGCCAGGCGCGAGCGGCCATGTGGCGGCGATCTGGTGTGTTTTCGTGTCAATGACCACGACCTCGTTCTTGTCTTCGATATTACAATAAATGCGTCCTGCTTTCGGATCGGCGACCGCAAACTCCGGTTTGCCCGGCAACGGAATCGTCGCAGTCACATTACCGGTCTCCGCCGAAAACACAGTTGCCGACTGTCCGCGTCCGTTAAACGTGTAAACTTCTGGCTGTCCCGGCTCGTATAGAATCGCGTCCGGATTCTCACCGGTATCCACTTTCGCAATCGTCTTTAAAGTCTTTAAATCAATAATGCTGGCCTTGGCTTCCCGACCGTTGCTAGAAAAGCCACGTCCCAGTTCCGGTGCTGGCGCGAAGCCATGCACGCCAGGCGTGTCCGCGATCTCGCCCACGATCGCGTCCTTGTCGATGTCGATGACAACAATTTTCGTGGCATGCGTGACGTACAACCGTCGCGCCGCTTCATCAATCGACAAGTAATCCCACCCGCCTTCACCGCCGATAGGAATTTCCTTAAAAAACCGGTACGGCCCTTCAGCACGAACACTTAACACGCTCATAAGGCCTAACCCTAAAATGCTAACCAATAACCTGTAATTTGTTTTCACAACTGCAAGACTCGCGCTGAAGAGTGCTCACGTCAAGCTCCAGTGCCAGTCTTGACAAATATGACCGGTTGCATACTCTCTCAACCAGTTTCGGGTTAATTACAAAACGGCTCTGACTATGATTTATCCATTCTGGGACGCACCGACGGGTTATGGAATTTTGATGGCGCTCATCGCTGTCGTCCATGTTTTTATTTCACATTTCGCCATTGGCGGCGGCTTGTATCTGGTTGTCACCGAGCACATGGCACGCCGGCACAACGACGCGCCGATGCTGGCGTTCCTGCAAAAACTTGCCAAGTTCTTCGTGCTGGCCACGCTCGTGGCCGGCGTGCTGACCGGCGTGGGCATCTGGTTTGTCATCGGTCTGCTCAACCCGCTCGCCACTGAGGTGCTCATCCATAATTATGTCTGGGGCTGGGCGACGGAGTGGACGTTTTTCGTCGGCGAGATTGCCGCGGCGCTGATTTATTATTACAGCTGGAACAAAATGTCGGCCAAGGCGCACCTGACCGTCGGCTGGATTTATTTCATCTTCGCCTGGCTGTCGCTGGTCGTCATCAACGGCATCCTCACGTTCATGCTGACGCCCGGCAAGTGGCTGGCCACTGGCAATTTTTGGGACGGTTTTTTCAACCCGACCTATTGGCCGTCGTTGATCATGCGCACCGGCGTGTGTGTAATGCTGGCCGGATTGTACGCGTTGGTCGTCGCGGCCCGGCAACCAGCCGGCGACTTTAAGGCGCGCATTGTCCGCTACTCTGCGACGTGGGGCTTGTTTGGTATGATGGTAACGACGGTGGCCCAAGGCTGGTATTTGCGAGCTATTCTGGCCGCGCTCACGACAAAAATCCTGCCGGGACCGGTGCTCGCGCTCCGGTCGGCGGCATGGCTGGCGATCGTGATCAGCGGCTTGCTTTTGCTGGCGTGGCTGCTGGCTCGCCGGTTGCCGGTAATCGTCGCGGTGTTATTGATGGCGGTTGGGCTGGCGTGGTTCGGCGCGTTTGAATCGTTCCGCGAATCCGTTCGCAAACCGTACGTGATCACCGGCTACCTCTACGGCAACGGGGTCGAAGTCTCCAAGACTGACCAGTACAAAAAAGATGGCTACCTTTCGCAAATCACTTACCGGACCGGTGACGACGGCGCGGATTTGTTCCGGCACGCGTGCCGGAGTTGTCATACGATTGACGGTTACCGGCCACTCAAGCCAGCCTTCGACGGCACCGACCAAAAATTCATCACCGGCATCGTTCGCGGCACGCAGTTGCTGAACGCCAACATGCCGCCGTTTCTCGGCACGCCGGCCGAGGCCGACCAAATCGCCGCTTACATTTACAAGCGCATTGACCAGCGTCCGCTCGACCAGATTTATCCGGCGGCGGATTTGGGCCGGCAAGCTTTCGCGATCCGGTGTGCCAAATGTCACAAGCTTGGTACGGCGAGCGATAAATCAAAATCCTTTACCGGCCAAAGTGTGGACGACCTCAACACAATGCTCGACAATCTGCCCGAACTAGCCGAGGGCATGCCGGCTTACACCGGCAACGCCACCGAACGCGCCGCGCTCGTGGCTTATCTCCAATCGCTCGGAAAGGCGGTGAAGAAGTGAATCTCCCGAACTACGAATTCCTGTCCGCCCCAATCCAGTTGGTGACGGTGCTGCACCTACTCACATTGAGCCTGCATTTTCTGGCGATGAACCTCTTGCTTGGCGGCATCATCATCGTGTTGACTGCCGGCCTCCGCAAACGCTGGGATGACCCGACGCTGGTGAAATTTGTGCGCGTATTCCCGGTGGCAATGGCGGCAACGGTTACGCTCGGCGTCGCGCCGCTTTTGTTTCTGCAATTGGTTTATCACCGGCAAGTCTATGCGGCGGCGACTGTAAGTGGCTGGTTTTGGTTGCTGGTGCCGGCGGCTGCGATGGTGGCTTACTACGCGATCTACCTGGCGTCGGGCCGGGGCGAGAAAACCGGCAAGCTCAGCATGCCGGCATTATTGGTGGCGTTGGCGGGATTGCTTTATATCTCGCTCGTGTACAGCTCGGTCTTCACCATGGCCGAACGGCCTAAACTCATTCATGATCTTTACGCTCAGGACCAATCTGGTTGGGTTTGGAATCCGGTTGCCGGCGATTATCTGTTGCGCTGGCTGCACATGATCATCGGCGCAATCACCGTCGGCGGCTACTGGATTGGCGCGCTCGGCAAGGATTCGCCGGCCGCGTATCAGACTGGCAAGCGATTCTTCGTGACCGGCTTTGTGCTCGCGACGATTACCGGCGGCGCCTATCTAATGACGGTGCCGGTCTTGCTGCACACGCGCGCCATATGGGTGTTGAGCGCCGGCGTCCTGCTCACTCTCGGTGCGCTGCATCTCTTCTTCAAAAAAAGTTTCTGCGCTGCCGGTGTGCTATTACTTGGATCGATGCTGGCGATGGTGTATGCCCGGCACATGGTCCGGTTGCTGCGGTTGGCCGACACCTACCGGCCCGATTCGATGCGCTTCGCGCCGCAATGGGGGCCGTTTTTGATGTTCCTGATTTGTTTCGTTGTCGTGCTGGTGGTGGTGGCGTACATGGTGCGGTTGTTGACCGCCAAACGCGCCTAGCCTTTGCGCAAGACTGTGTCGCGCGCCGCCGGTAAGAGGTTGGGATAATCCAGCGTGTAATGGAGTCCGCGCGATTCCTTCCGCTGGAGCGCGCACTCGATGATCAGCTCAGCCACGAGCGCCAGATTGCGCAACTCAATCAGGTCGGGCGTGACTTTGTAGTCCCAGTAGAACTGGTTGATCTCGCGCTGCAAATTTTGGATGCGGGACCGGGCGCGCAGCAGCCGTTTGTCCGTCCGTACGATGCCGACATAATCCCACATCAACCGGCGAATCTCATCCCAGTTGTGCGTCACCACGACCAATTCATCCGGGTCAGCCGCCTTGCCGCTTTCCCAGGCCGGTAGATTAGCGGTTTGCATTTTGGTTTTTGGAATTTTCACGGCCAATGTCGCTGCGCGCTCGGCGATCACGACGGCTTCGAGAAGCGAATTGCTCGCCAGCCGGTTTGCGCCGTGCAACCCGGTGCATGCGACTTCGCCGGCAGCCAGTAGACCGGCAATGTCGGTCTCGCCGTTCACATTCGTGATCACGCCGCCGCATTGGTAATGCGCCGCCGGCACCACCGGCAGCGGCGCCTTGGTCATGTCGTGGCCGTATTCGAGGCACTTCGCGTAAATATTCGGAAACCGCTGTTTCACAAACCCGACATCCTTGTGCGTGATGTCGAGCGCCACGCAGTCCGCACCGGTCTTTTTCATTTCGGCGTCAATCGCCCGCGCCACCACGTCGCGCGGCGCGAGGTCGGCCATCTCGTGGTACCGGCGCATGAACGGCTCGCCATCTCGGCCGCGCAGGATCGCGCCTTCGCCGCGCACTGCTTCGCTGATCAAAAACGTTCGTGCTCGCGGCTCGTAGAGACAGGTCGGATGAAATTGTACAAACTCCATGTTCGCCACGCTCGCACCGGCCCGGTAAGCCATCGCCACACCGTCACCGCTGGCGATGTCCGGGTTGCTCGTGTAGAGGTAAACCTTGCCGGAGCCGCCCGTTGCCAACATCGTCACCGGCGCTGCGTACACATCGACCGTGTTTCGCTTATCTTCCAGAGCGTAACAACCGAGACACCGGTTCTCGCCCGGCATTCGCAACTTCTGTGTCGTGATCAAATCAATCGCCAGCACGTCCTCAAACACGCGGATGTTCGGATTCGCTGCCACCGCCGCGAGCAAGGCGCGTTCAATCTCGCGCCCGGTAATGTCGCCGGCATGCAGCACCCGCCGGCGCGTATGGCCGCCTTCTCGGCCGAGATCGTATTCGCCACCGGCCGCGGCACTGAACTTCACGCCGGCCGCGATTAACTCGCGTACCAAACCCGGTCCTTCACTGACAATCGCGCGGACGACTTCTTCCCGGCACAAACCCGCGCCGGCCGTCAGCGAGTCGTGGATGTGCAATTCAAACGTATCATCCGTCCCCATCACCGCCGCGATACCGCCTTGCGCGTAGTTGGTATTGGATTCAGTTCGCTGCTTCTTGGTGATCAAGCCGACTTTGCCAGACGCCGCGACCTTGAGCGCGTACCACAATCCGGCAATGCCGCTGCCAATGACGAGAAAATCAAATTGCATTATCGGCAGTGTACGCCAGCCACAAGCTGACGTAAAGCGTGCTGCTACCGGCGATTTGATTGCCAGTCGGGATCGACCTTGTAGAACTTGATGTTGGGGTAGGGGAAGTCGTGGAATTTGTAATTCTGAAACCACGGTTGTTGCAGGCCAAATGCCAGCGGGTAAGCAAGTGTAATCCATGGCGCGTCGGCAGTCACGAGATCGACGCATTGCCGGTACAGCGCAGTGCGCGCCGGACTGTCGGGCATTTGCCGGGCGCGCTCGAAAATTTCATCGAATTTCGGGTTGTTGTAATTGGTGTGATTCGGGCCTGGCGAGATGCTCTTGCTGGAAAACAATTGCAGGAAATTTTCGGCGTCGGGATAATCGGCAATCCATCCGAGCCGGAACATCTGATGCTGTTTGCGTTCCATTTTCTTCAGGAATTCAGGCCAGTTATTATAGCTGGGGCGTAACTCCACGCCCACCGCTGCAAAAAATGATGCGAGCAAATCGACAGATTGCCGCTCTTCCGGTTCGCTGGCGTTGCCAAGTTCGAGGGTCAACTGGAGCCGCTGCCCAGTTTGCGGATCACGACCCTCGGGGTAACCGGCTTCGGCGAGCAGTTGCCGGGCCTTAGAAAGATCGAACGAATACGGCAACGGCTGGCTATCGTCGTGACCAGCAATGTCGGGCGGAATCGGGCTGTTGGCCGGCATCTGGCGGTGGTTGTAAAACTCGCACCACTTCTGGATGTCGATGCAATGGCTGAGCGCTTGCCGGAGTTTGCGGTGCCGCGTGTCGGTGGTTGGGTCCGTCGCCATGCCAACGACCGGGTCTTCCATGTTGAATCCCAAATAGGTCGTGAACAACTCCGCCGCTTTCTGGAGCCGGATGCCAAGCCGCTGTAATTCTGGCGTCAAATCTTTTTGCCCGGTAATGACTGCGTTGAAATTGTCGCGCGCGATGCCGGACTGTGCGAGCCGACCGGATAGAAACATCAGCCATTCCGTGGACGAATCTGAAATTACAAATTGCCGGATCTCATCAATGAACGGGATCGGCTTGCCGGCGTCGGCGAGCAACCCTTTTGCTTTGTCACCGGGTTCGCCGCTGGTCGGGTAGGTGTCGCCGCGCCAGTTCGGGTTGCGGACATAGGTGATGCCGTAGTTGCGGAACCGCCAGTCGCCGACAATGTACGGCCCGGTGCCGACCGGATGGTTCAAAAACTCGGCGCCATATTTCTCCACCGCCTCGCGCGGCACGACAAATGTATAACTCATCGTCAGCACCCAGATAAGTTGCGGATATGGCTGCGTCAATTGCACCCGCAACGTGTACCGGTCCACGGCCTGCAAACCCGCGACCGGCTCGTCGTAACTCACACGGCGTTTCATCGAGGCGGTGTGATAGTCGTTGATGCCGGCAATCCGATCCTCAAAAATCCAGAAGCAATTGCTCTTGGTCTTGACGTCTGCCACGCGCTTCCAGGAATACACAAAATCTTCCGCCGTCAGCTCCCGGCCTTTGCCGCCGGGAAAGCAGGGGTCGTCGGCGAACCGGACGCCTTGCTTCAAGCGAAACGTGTAAGTCAGACCATCCGGCGAAACTTCCGGCATCGCGGCGGCGAGATTGGGACGGACCGTGTACGGGCGGGTCAGGTATTCGTATTCGTAAAGCCCTTCGAACACCTTGTAAATCGCGTGAGCGCTTGGCACATCCGCCGACGTGACCGGGTCAAATCCGCGAATCCGGTCGGTGGCTCCGAAATAAACCATCCCGCTGGCAATGCCGGATTCTGTTCGCGTGGAACTTGGTTCTGCCGCGCGTGCCGGGATTGCCGCCAACAAAACGCCCGCTGCCAAAGCGATCAGCCGGCTGCGGGCGTTCATGCAGTGAGTCCGCAAAAGTTACGGAGCCTTCGCCGGTTCTGCCGGGGCGGCAGGAACCGGTGTAGGTGCCACCTGCGGAATCACCGGCGCCGTGGCTGCCGGCGCGGCCTGCAACGCCCGTTGCAACACTGAGCCGCTCTCAGTACTCCCACGCCGGGAATGCAGCACCGCCAACAATAATGTCGTGCCGAGCATGATGCTTGCGCACCAAATCGTGATTCGCACCAAAGCCGTCGTCGTGCCGGCGCCAAACACCGAGTCCGTCACGCCGCCGCCGAATGCCGCGCCGACGCCTTGGTCTTGCGACTTTTGCATCAGCACAATCCCAATCAAGAACAACGCCACGATCACGTGAATCGCCGTCAAAATCCAAATCAATATAGTCATTTGTTTTTCTTCCTCTTACAGTTACACCGTCGCCTTGACGATAGCGGCAAAGTCGCCGGGCTTCAAGCTTGCGCCACCGACCAGCGCGCCGTCAATGTCCGGCTGGCCGAGCAATTCCTTCGCGTTATCCGGCTTCACGCTCCCGCCGTATTGGATTCGCACCTTGCCGGCGACATCCGCACCGAACAACTCACCGAGCAACCGGCGAATCAACGCATGCACTTCCTGCGCCTGCGCCGGCGACGCCGTCTTGCCGGTGCCGATCGCCCAGACCGGCTCATAAGCGATGACGGTTTCGAGAATCTGGTTTTTATCAAACCCGGCCAAGCTGCCGCGCACCTGCCCGGTCACGACAGATTCCATCTTGCCGGCTTCGCGTTCGGCCAGCATCTCGCCGACGCACACGATGGGGCGCAGGCCATTGGCCAACGCCGCTTTCGCGCGCTTGTTCACGCCGGCATCGGTCTCGCCGAAGAATTGCCGGCGTTCGCTATGGCCGACCACGGCGTAGCGGACACAAAATTCCTTGAGCATTGCCGGCGCGATCTCGCCGGTGAACGCGCCTTCTTTTTCCCAGTGCACGTTTTGCGCACCGAGCTGGATGTTTGCGCCGGCCAACGCGCCGGCCACGGCCGGCAAGGCCGTGAACGGCGGGCAGACGACAATTTCAGATTTAGTAACGCCGGCGACTTCCTTTTTCAAAGCGTTGACCAGCGCGACCGCGTCCGCGCTCGTCTTGTACATTTTCCAGTTACCGGCAATGATTGGTTTGCGATTAGGATTCATTTCGGCTGTAGTTTTCAGATTTATGGCCAACAGTCAACACTTCTTGACGGTTTACCTTGCCGCGACTCTGGCTTGCGTATTGACCGGGCTTGTCGCAATATCTGCCCACTTATGATCAACTCAACTTTAGATAATCCGCAAACCAAGCCACTCGACCAACTTTGCATTAACACCATTCGCACGCTTGCGATGGACGGTGTGCAGAAAGCCAATTCCGGCCATCCCGGCGCACCAATGGGACTAGCGCCGGTCGGTTACTGGCTCTGGGAGAAATTTCTCCGCCACAGTCCCAGCAACCCGCAGTGGCCGAACCGCGACCGGTTCGTTTTGTCCGGCGGCCATGGCTCAATGCTTTTGTATAGCTTGCTGCATCTTACCGGTTACAACCTGCCATTGAGCGAATTGGAAAAATTCCGGCAATGGGGTAGCCAGACGCCCGGCCATCCTGAGTACGGCCACACACCCGGCGTCGAGACCACGACCGGCCCGCTCGGTCAAGGCTTCACCAATTCCGTCGGCATGGCCATTGCTGAACGCTGGCTCGCCGCGCATTTCAACCAGCCCGGCCACGATCTCGTGGATTACCGGACCTATGCCCTTGGCGGCGATGGCGACATGATGGAAGGCGTCACCTCTGAAGCCGCATCGCTCGCCGGTCACCTCGGCCTGCACAAGTTGCTTTGGTTTTACGACAACAATAAAATCACCATCGAAGGTAAAACCAACCTCGCGTTCAGCGAAGACGTCGGGCTCCGCTTCAAAGCCTACGGCTGGTTCGTCCAGCACGTCGCCGATGTGAATGATCTCAAAGCACTCAACCGGGCCATCAAAAAAGCCAGCAAGCAAACCGACCGGCCATCGCTCATCATTGTTGATACCCACATCGGTTTTGGTGCGCCGACCAAACAGGACACACATGGCGCGCATGGCGAACCGCTCGGTGATGCCGAGATTGCGGCGACGAAAACCAAGTACGGCTGGCCGGCCGATGCGAAATTCTTCGTGCCGGAAGAAGTCGCCAAACAAATGGGCAAAGCCGTCCGTCGCGGCAGCAAGCTCGAAAAAGAATGGCAGGCCAAACTCGACACCTATACCGCCGCCTTCCCGGCGCTCGCATCCGAATGGCGCTTGCTGCAAGCCGGCGCGTTGCCGGCGGGTTGGGACAAAGACTTGCCGGTGTTTCCCGCCGACCCGAAAGGTCTCGCCACGCGCGAATCCGGCGGCAAGGTTTTGAACGCCGTCGCCAAGAATGTTCCGTGGTTGCTTGGCGGCGCGGCCGACCTCTCTCCGTCCACCAAAACCAATATGGCCGGACTGGGCGACTTCGGCAAAGGTTCGTATGGCGGCCGGAATTTCCATTTCGGCATCCGCGAACACGCGATGACCGGCATCATCAATGGTATGGCGCTGTCCAAACTCCGGCCATTCGGCTCCGGCTTTTTGATTTTCTCCGACTATGCGCGCGGCGCGATCAGGCTCGGCGCGATCATGAAGTTGCCGGTGATTCATGTCTTTACGCATGACAGCATCGGCGTCGGTGAAGATGGCCCGACTCACCAGCCCATCGAGCAAACCGCCTCGCTCCGCGCGATTCCGAACATGATCGTGATTCGGCCGGCCGATGCCAATGAAGTTTCCGAAGCGTGGCGCGTTGTGATGGAACAGAAACAGCACCCGGTCGCGCTCTGTCTCACCCGGCAAGCCGTACCAACACTCGACCGTACAAAGTTTGCACCCGCAGCCGGTCTACGACAGGGCGGTTACATCCTCAGCGATTGCGCTGGGACACCGGATATTATTTTGATTGGCACCGGCTCGGAATTACAACTGGCGATTGAAGCCGGTGATAAACTCAAAGCTGACGGCGTGAAGGTTCGTGTCGTCAGCTTGCCGTCATGGGAATTGTTCGAGCAGCAACCGGCGGAATACCGGGCGAAAGTTTTGCCGGCAACTGTCCGCAAACGTATCGCCGTTGAAGCCGGCTCGTCACAAGGTTGGCACCGGTATGTTGGCTTGGATGGCGCAGTGATTTCGCGTGACGGGTTCGGCGCGTCGGCGCCGTTCAAGGAAGTTTATAAACACTTCGGATTCACCACCGAAAACGTCTACCAAACCGCCAAGGCCGTGTTGGCCGGCAATGGAAAATAATCATGAAACGATTCTTTGGAATCTATCTGATATTCGCGCTGGCCACGATTGCGGCCCGCGCCGCTGAACTAACCGACGCGGACGCAGTGATGAAGTTTGCGGCGGCGAAAAATGCCGGCTACGAAAGCTACACTGCGGCCTTTGCGCAAAACTTGAACATGCCGGCAATGCAGATGCAACTGACCGGCACAATTGCCTTCAAGCGGCCGGCGCAGATGCGAATGGAAATGAGCGGCGCGCCGCAACACATGCTGATGGTCATCGGGGCTGATCAGATCATGTGGCAGGAAGTTGCCATTGGCGGGATGACGAATGTGATGAAGATGGACTTGCAAAACGTGCCGACCAATCATCCGGCGGCCGCGATGATGAAAGAGTCTTTCTCCAAAATGGATCCGAAGGAGCAGCTCGTCAAAGCGAACGACCGGTATGCGTTTGCGCTGTTGCCAGCAACCGAGTTGGACGGCCAGCGGATGTACGTGTTGGCCGGCGAATTGCGCGATGACGCCAAACTCGCGCCGCAGGAAGCCGCCGTTCTCGCCGGCATGGGTACGCAGAAGATCTTCATCGGTCAACAGGATGGATTCTTGCATCGCATCGAGCAATTCGACAAAGCCGGCAGCAACACCGTCGTGGCGATGGAATTCACCAACATCAAACTCAACACGCCGCTGGCCGATAATTTGTTTGTGTATCAGTCGGCACCCGGTGCCAACGTCATTGACATGACGCAGATGCTGCTTCAGATGATGGGCCGGCCGCAGAAGGCTCCAGCCGCCGGTAACTGATGGGCAATCCGATTGATGCTTGGCCGGTCGTCGCTGCGGGGCTAACATTCCGCACGGCCATGTGTCTTCGGCGCGCCGGCATTCTCACCGCCGGCGAACTGCGGAAGTTACCGGATGACAAACTACTCGCAATACCGGGATTGGCTGCCGGTTTGTTGCAAAACGTCCACTGGTTTTGCGAGCGCGCGGGACGCGTGGAAGTTACCCCGCCGGATATCCGGGCATGGCTCGACGAATTTCTCACGCCGCTCCAACGCGCTGTCATCGAACACCGCTATGGCCTGACCGATCCATTGTTCCGGCCGGGAATGAAGCCGGTCACACTGCGCGATGTCGGCTTTGAATTGCGTCCCCGCCTCCGTCCGGAACGCGTCTGCCAAATCGAAACTGCGGCACTGCTCCGGTTGCGCTCGCGACTGGCGCGGGAGTTGGTAAAACCGTTGCGGAGGCCGGTCGCCGATGCGGTCCGTGGTGCGCCGGTGCTGGCCGGTTACGAGCCGTGGGGCGTGAAATTTTTGTTGGAGAAACGGATTCTTCTCGCCTAAGCTGCCGCCGTGCGCATCCTCGATAAATACTTGCTCCGGGAATTTCTATTGCCGGTAATGTATTGTTTTGACGCGTTTGTGATGCTTTACATCGCGCAGGATTTGCTCGGCCGGCTCGGTGAATTTATCCGGTGTCACGCCCACGTTTCGCAGATCATCGGCTACTATCTCATCATTCTGCCGGAAGCGCTGGTGGTGATGCTGCCGATCGCGTTGCTGTTGGGGCTGTTGTTTTGCCTGTCAAATCTCGGCAAGAACAACGAGTTGATTGCCTTTCGCGCCAGCGGCATTAGCAACCTGCGACTGGCAGCGCCATTCTTGATTGTTGGCGTGTTGGCGGCAGGTGCGGTGTTCGTGGTGGACGAGGCGTTTGTTTCGACCGGCAAGGCGCGGGCCGAAGCTTTTAAAAATGAGCTCCGCGGCCATGGTTCACGGGCTGTGCTCGATGGATTCTTTTATGCCAACACCGCTGAAAACCGCGAGTGGCACATCGGCCGGTTCAATCTGCGCACCTGCCGGCTGGATGCTGTGGAAATCCACCAGCGCAAACCGGATGGCACGGCGCTGTTGGATTTGTATGCCCAAAGCGCAACGTGGCTTAACGGCCAATGGCAGTTTCATGAAGCTGACATTTACGATCACACTTTGCCACACGAACAACGTGTCAGCGTGGCTGAGACAAATATTCCGTGGTTTTCTGAGTCGCCAGACCGGCTGGCCCTCGAAGGCCGCGAGCCGGATCAGTTGCGCTCGCCTGAACTGCGCCAGCAAATCGCCCACCGGACTTCCCGCATGGCGCTCTACAAAGTCGAGTTGCAACGCCGCTATGCATTTCCCTGGACCTGCCTGATTGTGATTTGGCTCGGCTTTCCGCTCGGTGTGGGCGTCAGTCGGCGCGGCGGCGCGCTGCTCGGCGTCGGCACGGCGTTGGTATTGGTTGTCGCATTCTTTCTCCTGATGAACATTGCGCTGGCGCTTGGCAAAGGTGAGCGGATCCCGCCGGCTGTCGCCGCGTGGTTGCCGAATGCGATTTTTGCCGGTGTCGGCGCGGTCTTACTCTGGCGAAACCGGTAAACCGCCGGTCACGGCCACTGCCGATGCCGCGGCGTAGTCCCGGCAATGCGACAGACTGACGAACACGCCGGTCACTCCGCGCGTCTTCGCTAACTCCGCACCTTTGCCGTGCAGCACGACAAACGGTTCGCCACTGGCGCGCCGGCAAATCTCCATGTCTTTCCAACCGAGTTCGTGTCCGATCCCGGTGCCGAACGCTTTCGAGATGGCTTCCTTCGCAGCAAACCGTGCGGCGAAATGCAATTCCGGCAACTTCATGCTCTGGCAATAAGCGATTTCATCGGGCAGAAAACAGCGGTTGAGAAACTTGTCGCCAAATTGTTCCACCGATTGGCGGATGCGCCCCGTCTCAACGATGTCCAATCCCGTACCAACGATGTTCATGGCCGCGAGTATGAACGCAAAGCAATCCGGCCGTCAAGCCGGCGCTGGCATACCGGCAGAGTTGCCGGCCCTGTTAGTTTGTCACCCGGAGCCGGTAGCCTGTCCTGAGTCTGATCGAAGGAAAGCATCTCTGTCGTTGGCGGAACTCAAGGAGCGGTTCAACGTCTGCGTCGCGTAACGCGCACAACATCTCTCTGTAGTGGTTGATCCACATCGTAGTGGTGGGGGCTGAGCGCAGCGATTTCGCGGGTAATCGGCCAAACCATCAACACCCGCTTTGCAACACTGCCGGGGACATAATTGTCGTCAGCGTGCTGGCGGAGTGAAGACTTGGTGACTATCTGTCGATTCAGTTTCACGCTC
>Ga0316217_10000582_pt1 | contig 51219 bp, 26 predicted proteins | sample 1anoAmetaG_FD_203633 | JGI IMG/M metagenome (GOLD analysis project Ga0316217, IMG submission 203633) | Freshwater microbial communities from Trout Bog Lake, Wisconsin, USA - 1anoA | ecosystem: Environmental > Aquatic > Freshwater > Lake > Hypolimnion/Profundal zone | place: USA: Wisconsin...
TGGAAGGGGAACCGCGGCCATGATTTGTTAATGTTGGATAATGGATCCTTGTGAGGATCTCGCGTACGAAGCTGCCGGTATGTATGGAAACATGCTGTTCATTCCAGATAAAGACCGTCATCATGCAAACCAACAAGCGGGGTTTCCGGGAAGCAGTTGGAGCGTGCCGTTTGACAGGGGCGCCCACAGGCTATTTCATGATTCGTTGCGTGATAAACTGTGGCGGCCTTCGCGGCGAGCGAATAAGTGGCCGACAATTGGGCAGTATGATAAGGCTGTTCGGCAGGCTTTCGGTGATGCTGGCTGTGCGCCTGAATTGGCGGATGCGGTCGCGGATTTTGCGAAGACCGAACGCGATCTCTTTGGGCTCAAGGACAGTGATAAGCTTCCGGCTTGGCCCTACCCGAATATATCGCCAATCTGAGTACCTGATATAATCACGATAGGGCATAAACCGTTGCAGGGCGTCCAATATACTGTGGAAGAAACATGGAAAAGAGAACTCGATATGCTCTCGAAGCCTTGGAAAACATTGAGTGGTTTGCCCATGTTGGCGAGCCAATTGACAACTCAAAGGTGGTGCAGGCGTCATCATGGGAACAGGCTCTGCGCAGATGCCCAGCAATCGGCGACAATTTAGAATGGGAGAACGTAGCCTGGGAAGTGCATGCGAGATGTTGCAACACGTTGGCGAGTCTCGCTAAAGATCGATGTGATAGCTGGAACGACCGTGTTGACGAGTTGAATCCTTATATTGATTCCCTGCTCGTACGCAAACTCGATCCCATTGTCAGACAGCGGGGCCTCGCTCACGAACTTGTGGAAGCGGTTCGGCAAGATATCAGGTCCTATCTTTTGGAATGCGAGTTTGCCGACATCGTGCCGCCGGGCTTCTATTCTGCATTCGCATACTTCTACGCGGCCGGCCATTTCCCCTGTGGCTGGAAGGGCGACTTTCCGAACGTAACAGAAGGAAAACTGGTGATTTATTAGTACCCATTCCGTTAGAATCGGGAAGCAATTGGAGCGTACCGTGTGACACTGGCGCCCACAGGCTATTTCACAAATCGTTATGCACAAATCTTTGGTCCCTATACAGGAAAGGCGCTTCCAAATATAGACAGCCGCTAACAAATGCCGATTACGACGCGGCCATCCGTCGGGCGTTCAAAGATGCGGGGTGTGCGCCGGAATTTGCCGATGCTGTCGCGGAGTTTGCCAAGGCCGAGCAAGACGTATTTGAGTTGAAGGATAGCGACCAAATTCCGCGACGCCCCTATCCGTAAATAAAATGGCCGCCGTTGCAATGGCAAGCAGAGAGGAGCCCCCCTAATGAACCAGAATACAAGGAATGCGCTGGATACGCTTGCTGCATTCGCGTGGTTTGAAAATGTGGGCAGTCCAATAGATGACAATCGCGTGGTGCAGGTCTATTCTTGGGATGAGGCTATCGGTCATTGCGCGGGCCGGCACTGGTCGGACATCACTTGGGAGGCGCAGGCGAGAAACTACAACACGTTGATGGCAATCGCGCAAGGCCATAACTGGGGAATGGTCGCAGTAGAATTAGGGCCGCTCACCGAAGCTATGGTTGATAATAAAATCGGCCCTGTGGTTCGACGGTGCGGACTTCCCAAGGCATTTTCCGATTCCGTCCGCTACGATATATTTCTTTTTGCAATGGAATGTGAATACAATGACGTCATCCCCGCCAATTTTTTTACAATGTTATCCTATTTCTATTACATCGGCCATTTCCCCTGTGGCTGGGATGGGGACTTTTCCCATGGACGGTTAATCGTGTTTTGATTATTCCAGCTTCCCTGTCAAGGATGGAATCACTATGGCCGAATCTAAACAATCAATTAGTCCGCGTCATCCAATTCCCATATCGATGGACGAAGCGATGAAATGCTTGCGCCAGGTGCCTCCCCGCTTGCCCTTGCCGGAGACCGATGCTGATGGAGGCAGGCTCCGCAATGCGCTACATGGATCAGGCATTTGCGATTCTTTGGCTGACGCGGTAGCGGATGCTTATAATCTGCCGCTTGCGGGTGAGCAAATGAAGAAGCAATCGCTGCCCACGGACGAGGCTGGCTGATGTACTCTCGTCGATACGCCAATCTCGCCGGCATCACCTACGGGATGCGGTCCAATGGCAATGTGCTCGAGACCATCCTCAAGGATCGCTTCAATAGTGACGCCGGTGCCCCCACCGGCAGGCGCGGATTGTCGCGGCATTTCTGGCGGCAGGAACGGTTCAGATCCAAGGCGAATACACCTGCACGACGCGGACACTCACCACTTCGCCCGGGGGCATTTCTCAGTACCGATGACCGTCTTGGGCCAGATGAAACACGTGCAAATCTGACAGAGGCTGGTGCGCGACGATCCGGCGTTGGCATGGAGGCAGCCGGCACAAATTGACCGCCGCTTACGGATCACTGGCTCTGCCGCCCGATCCACGTGTAGTGCCGCCATGGTGAGGCCGACGGCGTCGGTCCACGCCGTGGTGAAACTGAATGGAGTGCCATGCGACGGGGGGGGGTGTCGACGGGAGAAGGCGGTTGTTTTCGCGGATTATTGGTCATCATCGCACCAGGAACGGAGCGTCTCTGCGGAGGCCAACGAAAGATACACATCCATTTTTATTTATTCGCTACAGTTGGTCAATAACGGCACCGTGCGCCTGGCCGAAGCGTTCGCTCCGACCGGTTTTGACCAGGGCGATGAAGCGGCCGCGGATCGGGAAGCAGCCGAACTGCTGGGCCCATGGCGTGCGTCCTCGGGCCGCTATGGCTGGCACTCCGGTTGGCGTTGCACACCAGATTACTCAACTATTCTTTCCCCCACGCCAACGAAGGCCGCTTGCCTGCGTTACTAGTCATGACGATAATCAGCGTTCCACACGCCCGGTGTGCGGGACTACGTGGAGCGCTTAAATCACGCGTTATAGCGCGTAAGGAGTTGGAAATGTTGAAGATGCGAAACCTCGGACTGTTGCTGATGGTTGTGGCGATTCTGGGCCTGCCGGCTATCAGCCTGGCCAAGGGCAAGAAGAGCAAGACGCCAACCCCAACCACCTTCGATTTGCCGGCCACCATCGCAAAGGTGGACAACGGAACCGTCTCGGCCACGTTGGACCTGCCGACAACCGCTGCGACCACGGTGACCATCGACGGCAACAGCAAGACCCTGGCCGATTTGAAAGCCGGCCAAACCCTTACGGTGACCTTCTCCGGTTCGACCATCTCCGCGATCGTCGCCACAACGCCCACGAAATAGAAGGAGTTCAACGTGCGGAAACTGACTGGCCCATTGCTGGCCACTGTGTGTGCCGGCTCCGGCCTGTTCCTGGCCAGCGCCCGCGGCGCCGCCGATGCTCCGGCACCGGTGCGCCCCAATATCGTCTTTATCTACGGCGATGACGTCGGCTATGGCGATGTCGCCTGCTACGGCGCCACCAAGGTGCAAACACCCAACATCGACCGTTTGGCCAGGGAAGGCTTGCGCTTTACCGATGCCCATTGCACCTCGGCCACCTGTACCCCATCCCGCTATGGGATACTTACCGGCGAATACCCGTGGCGAAAGAAGGGCACCGGCGTATTGCCGGGTAATGCTTCATTGATCATCGCGCCCGGCCGTTTGACCTGGCCCGGGATGCTCAAAAAAGCCGGCTATACCACCGCCGCCGTCGGTAAATGGCATCTGGGGCTGGGTACCGCCGAGCACCCGGTGGATTGGAATGGCGAAATAGCGCCCGGCCCCTTGGAAATCGGCTTCGACTACGCCTTTATTATGCCGGCCACCGGCGACCGCGTGCCGTGCGTCTACATCGAGAATCACCGCATCGTCGGCCTCGACCCCAAGGATCCCATCACCGTCAGCTACAACGGCCCGCTGGATGACAGCCCGGAAACCGAACCCACCGGCCGTAATCACCCCGAGCTGCGCAGAATGCTACCCAGCGCGGGCCACAACGACACCATCGTCAATGGCATTCCGCGCATCGGTTTCATGCGCGGCGGCCATGCCGCCTTGTGGGTGGACGAAAACCTCGCTGACACGCTTGCCAAAAAAGCCACCACCTTTATCGAAGAGCACAAGGACGGCCCATTCTTCCTGTACTTTGCCACCCACGACATTCACGTGCCCCGCGCGCCCCATGCCCGCTTTGTGGGCAAAAGCCCGCTGGGCGTGCGCGGCGATGTGGTCGATGAACTCGACGATTCGACCGGGCAGGTTCTCGCCACCCTCGATCGGCTTAAACTCACGGATAACACCATTGTCATCTTCTCGAGCGATAACGGCCCGGTCATTGATGACGGCTACAAGGACGGCGCGGTGGAACATCTCGACGGCCACCGAGCCGCAGGCCCCTGGCGCGGCGGAAAGTACAGCCTGCTTGAAGGCGGCACCCGCATCCCCATGATTGTCCGCTGGCCGGGCCACGTAAAGCCCGGTGTCTCGGAGGCCCTGGTCAGCCAGATCGATTTCACCGCCTCGTTTGCGGCACTGGTGGGCCAGACCCTGGGCTCCCACGATGCGCCCGACAGTGTCAATACGCTGCCGGCCCTCCTGGGCACTTCGCCCACGGGACGCGACGTTCTCGTCGAACATGCGCAGCCCCAGCGCGTGGCGCTGCGCCAAGGGTCGTGGAAATACATTCCACCCACTGCCGGTGCGAAATTCCTGCGCGAAACCAATACCGCCACCGGCTTTATGCCCAGGGACCAACTCTACAACCTGGCCGACGACCCGGACGAAACCCGGAACGTGGCCGAACAGCACCCCGACCAGGTCCGGCTAATGGCCGCGAAGCTACTGCAGATCAAAGCCTCGGGCAGCGCCATATCGGAATAGGGCTATTGACTACCCTAGTCCATGACCCGCGGGCTTGCCATTCCGGATTCTACCCGTTTACTCCGGCGGTCGGGCCGGTGTGGTCCACTGCTGTTGCCGGGCGCCCTGGTAGAGGGCTTCCATGACGGCACTGCGGTAGGCCGCCTGGCCGGCGGTGACCAGCGGAACTTCCTTCTGGCCGGCCACGGCATCGAGGAACAGATCGAGCGGGTGGGCCTGGCCGGGCGGAAGCTGCGTCCAGGGCTTCTTGCCATCGGCGCCATCAACGTGTTGGCTTTGATAAAAGAGCTGGTTGTTGACCACGGTGGCGTGGCCCTCGGTGCCGCAGATTTCCAGCGTGACGGGGTTGGCGACATCATCCCAGGCGGCCGAGAGCACGCCGATGGCGCCGTTATCAAACAGCAGGAGACCTTCGCCGGTTTCATCGCAGCCCGGGTAGCGTGCGGTGCCGGAAGATACCGCCGCCGTGACCTGTTTCACGTTGCCCAGCAACCAGAGCATGATATCCAGGGAGTGTGTGCCCAGGTCGCCAAAGCCGCCGATACCGGCAACCTTAGGGTCGGCCATCCAGCGCCACTCGCCATCGAACCAGCCGCCCAGGGCGCCGCTGTGGCAATTGGCGGCGTGGATGCGCGTGATTTTGCCGAAGTGGCCGTGGGCGATCTGGTCCTTGAGAAAAAGAATCTTGTCATCGCCACGCATAAAGTAGCCAGTTTCAAAGAGCACCCCGGCGTTCTTGATGGCGTTGGCCATGCCATAGGCGTCGGTGGCGCCCATACCCAGCGGCTTTTCGGCGTAGATGTGCTTATGGGCCTGCGCCGCGGCCGTAACCAGTTCCAAGTGCCGGTCGGTTTCGCTGCAAATAATGACGGCCTTGATTTCCGGATCGGACCAGACCTTGGCCAGGTCATCGACTACCGGCACGCCCAGTTCGGCGGCCCGCTTGGCGGCGCGCGCCGCATCGTGGTCCCAGACGCACTTGACCTGGAACTCCGCCGCACGGCGTTTGAGCGTGGCAATAAAGGCCGGCGTGTGGATGTGCGCGCAACCGACCAGGGCCACCGGGATCACCTTGGAGGAACTCTTGGCCGGGGGGGTATCTTCCGCCGCCACCGCGTGCGGCAGGAGGATCGCCAGAATACCGACCGTGAGGCTCAGTAACATTAGCGCCTGGGTTTTCATGGCATCTCCTGTAAGCGGGGAAAAACGGTGTGCACCGGAACTAACACCCGCGGGTATTATTGCACATGGGCCGCCGATCGCCAATCTGCCAGCCCTTCCGCACCGGTACGTATTGCGTCGCACCATCCCGCGTGCTTAAATAGGTTGTTTTGGACCGCATGACCCGTGTTGCCAGTGTTTATCCGCAGTTTACCGTCGGCCGAGAACCAGGATGCCCCCGGCCCGGCGCATCGGCGCATTGTTACCGGCACGGTAGTCGCGGGGTTCTGCGTGTTCCTGCAACTCTATGCGCCCCAGCCCCTGCTGGCGCTGTTCCGCCGGGACTTTCGTGCGTCGGAAGCCGGCGTAAGCCTGATTATCTCCGCGGCATCTCTGGCGGTGGCCCTGGCGGCGCCGTTCGTCGGCCTGCTCGCCGACACGCTGGGCCGCAAACGCGTGATCGTGCCGTGCCTGCTGGCACTGGCGATCTCTACGCTCGGCTGTGCCCTGGCGCAGAACCTGGGTGAGCTTATCTTCTGGCGGTTTATCGGCGGGGTCTGTACGCCCGGTGTCATTGTCGTGACGCTGGCCTACATCAGCGAAGAAGCCGCCGCCCAAGCCTCCGGCTCGGTCACGGCCCTGTATGTCACCGGAACAGTCCTGGGTGGATTGGCCGGTCGGCTCAGCGCGGCTGTTGTCGCCGATCGCCTCTCGTGGCGCTGGGCGTTTGGCCTGCTGGCGGTCATGACCTTTCTCGGGGCCATGGCGGTATGGTTATTCCTGCCGCGGTCGCGACACTTTTCCCGCCGCCCCCAGTGGCGTCACGGCTTGGCCGCCATGGCCGGCCACCTGCGCAATCCGCATCTGCTGGCGACCTACCTGTGCGGGTTCACGATCCTGTTGACGCATGTGGGGCTGTTTACCTATGTGAACTTCCACCTGGCCAAGCCGCCGTATTCGCTGTCGACCTCGGCCCTGGGGATGGTTTTCCTGGTCTACGCCCTGGGCATCGTCATCACGCCACTATCGGGGCGCCTGATTGACCGGTTGGGTCACCGTGCGGGCATTGCCGTGGCGGTGGCGCTGATCATAACCGGGGCGGTGCTGTGTCTGGCCGAGCCATTGGTGCTGGTGATCGCCGGGCTGGCCATCGCCTCCAGCGGCGTGTTTGTGGCCCAGGCCAGCGCTTCGAGCCATATCGGCCGGGCGGCGGGCAAGGCCCGGTCCTCCGCGGCGGGGATTTACGTGGCCTGCTATTACCTGGGAGGTTCGGTCGGCGCCACCGGCCTGGTGGTGCCTTGGCGCCTGGGGCAATGGCCGGCAGTCGTCGCCGCCGTGATTCTTGTCCAAGGCCTCACCCTGGCGCTGACGTGGCGCTATTTTTCCGCCGGACCGGCGCCGGAATGTGCTACGTCGATTCCGCTGGAATAGGTTGCTATATGGGCGGCGGCCTTGGCGTTGTCGTTTACCTTACTTCCCCATTTCCTTGAGGATTTCCTTCAGGTTTTCTTCGGTGCAGGTATTCGGCCAGACGGCGGCGCTAACGCCCGGGACCTGGCCCTGAACAAGCCCGCCACCGCCTCGTCGGCCGAGAACGACGAGCATGCCGCCGGCAAGGCCAACGATGGCGATGACGATTCCCGCTGGTGCGCCGATGGCGACAGTACGCCCCAGTGGTGGCAAGTCGATCTGGAAAAGCCGATGGACCTGACGGGCTGTCAGATCCGCTGGGAATTTGACGGCAAGAAATATCAGTACACCGTGGAAGGTTCCGCCGATGGCCAGGCATGGCAGATGCTCAGCGACCAGAAACAGACCACCGAGACCAAACAGGTACAGGATCTGAAGTTTGCCGCCAAGGGGATCCGTTACGTCAAGATCACGGTCACCGGCCTGGATGAAGGCTGCTGGGCCAGCATCTGTGCGGTGAAGGTGTTCGGGTCGTAAATTGCGCACTGGCCTGGCCGACGGCGCTGCGCCACGTTCTAATGATTGGAACATGGATGGCCCCGTCACTCCAGCGTCTCCTGAATCTTTCCCATCACGGGCAGGCCGCAGCGGAGGTGCTGACCTTTCAGCGGTGACCATGGTTCCAGGCTGTAGCCGCGCTCGTCGAAGCGGATGCCGTAGTGGCCGGCGAAAATGCTCGCATAGGCGTGCCAATTTTCCGGCAGGTAGCCTTCGCCTGCGGCGCTGGAGCCATCCCATCTGAAAAACGCGCTGCCGACGGGATTCCGGCAAGGCATATAAGGAATGCGCACGCCGGAATTGAAGGTGCCTTGGTCGAAGGATGCCACCTGCGCCCAAAGCATCTGCTCGGCTTGGTCCTGGAAGCCATGGCGATAAAGAGCCATGATAAAGTAGTGCGTGTACGGCGGCGTGATGCTGCCGTTCATATAGTCTTGCCAACCACGAGCGCCGTGGTTCCAGTCGTCGGGATGCATTGGCAATAAATTTGTGGGCAGGCCAAATTGGTATTGCGTGAAACCGATCTTTTTCATCTGCGTCAGACACTTGGTCAGAATGTTTTTCGCAAGTTCGTCATCCACCAGACCGGCGCAAATTGCATAGCCGTTCACCCATGGAAACATCCGGTCGTGCAGTTTGCCGTCCTTGTCGCGCCAGCCGGCGATGACGCCGGTTTCGGGATTGAAAAACATCTTGGCATAGTTGTCCTGGATCAGCTTGGCGTGCGCCCGGTAGTGTTCGGCCTTGGCAACGCGTCCGCAAAGTTCCTCCAACTCCGCCAAATGCCGGAAGGCATCGTAGTTCACGGCGGTCGAGTGCGCTTCTTTTACGCCCGCCGGCAAATTGTAGGTGTCGAACCAGTGGCCCTGATCTACAGAATCCACGATGCCATCGCCATCCGTATCGTGCGCTTCGAGGTGTCCGGCGATAGCCTCCAGCCGGGGCAACCAGCGTGCCAGCAGCGGCTGGCCGCCCACGGTATGCACGGCGTACCAGGCGGAGTTAATCAGAAAACCGGGCGTCTCCAGCGAGCCGGTCCAGGTGCCGGGCGGCGTCACTTCCACTTTCATGCCGTGCCAGTAAAGATGTCCGCCCAGACCGTTCAGATAACCGTCCACGGAAGGCACCACCAGATCCATCGGCGAAATTCCATCGTCGAGCACGGGCGCATAGGCCGCCATCTCGGCGTAGAATTGGAGCGACAGTGGGCAGGGCGTGCTGACGACATTGTTGATCAGCACGCGTTTGCTGGGCGTCCACTGGGCGATGTTCAAGGCGTACCGGGGCAAGCCGGCAAGGCGCGGTTCGGGCGCGGTTATTTCCGGGAACGGGCGCGGCGCGACGACCGTGAAGTGCAGCGTGCTTTGCCAGAGGCCTTGCGGCAGGATGCCGTCGCGCGGGGCAATATTCATGAATTGCCGCGACCCGAGACCGAAATCATCGGCCGATGGGCACTGCCGGAAGATGGCGGCAGCGCCACTCTGCGTCACATGAAACGTCCCGGCATCCGGCGCATGCATGTAGCACGGCAAAGCCACGCAATTCGCGTGGTCCGTCGCACGCCCGAAAAAGGTCGTGGGCGTTTGCCAGAAATCGAGGTCAAAGCGCAACACCCCGCCTTCAAGGGGCACGTTGCGTGCCGCGGCGGTCGCCAGTTCAAGATCAAAACTTTTTTCGTGGAAGCACAGGGCCATCTGCAATTTCACACCGGGCGCCACCGTCACGGCCGGATAGCGGGCCATGTTCCCTTCCCAGTGCAACGCCCCGTCCGGCAAGAATGCGGGGCGGTCAAACAGCGGCGCCAGCAGCGCGGTTGCGCCGGAACGCCGCAGGAGATTGATCTGGAATTCGCCCTTGCCCAGCGCGTCGAGCTGCAGTTGCCCGATCCGCGGGCGCCGTTGATCGAGTGTAATGCGATACCACGGCGTAGCCACAGTCGTAACCGCGTCATCACTGTGTATCGTGGGCTTGAAATTCCCGTCAGCCTCCAACCGCGACGCCAGATCATCGTGCGGCGCCGCATCCACCGGCGCCAGCGATCCGCGGCCCGGTACGTCGTCGCCGAACACTTCGATCTCCGTCAACTGTGCCTGGGCAAACCCCGAACGCTCCGGCACGGCAACACGCTCGATGCGGATACGCACGTTGTCGGTTACCACCGCCGGAAAAGTTGCGCGGATCGAAAGTTCTTGCGGATCGGTCACGCGAAACAGGGTTTTGAAGGTCAGGCCGCCGTCGTTGGTATACTCGCCAACCAACTCCAGCGGTCGCCTTTCCGCCGAAGCGGCATGGACCACGACTTCATCTATCTTGCGCAGACCGGGAAAACGCACCCAGGCCCACTGCGGCAACGCATCAACTTCCAGCGAAGTCCATACGCCATGGCGCTGGCCATCGTTGAGCATACTCTGGTCGTGTTCGTTGAGCGGATAGCCCCGCCACAGAATGCTGCTTACCGCAACCTTGCTGCCCTCGGACCACAATGCGACATTGCGCCGGCCCGTGGTCGGCCTTGGTGCCGGTGCGGCTGCTGGCCCGTCCGCGAAGGTGACGGGCATACCTTCCAACGTGCAACCCACCTTCCATGGGGCATCTTTCTTCCAACTCTTGGCCAGCAGACAGTTCAGGCCCACCGCCAGATTCATCGTGGCCTTCTGAACGCCCGCCTGCGTGCTTTCCACCACCAGTTTGTTGTTCAGAAACCAACGCACTGGTCCCGTCGCCGTCAACGTCGCCGTTACCGGCCCCGCTTTCTCCGCCCGCACGCGAAAACCGGCATAGGCGCAGACATTCGTCGGCACCGGGCCGAGGACCCCCTGCAAATCGAGCAGTCCTGTTGGCCCGCATTCCACAACAAGCGGCCGCAGTTCGCGCCCGCCCAGGCCCATCACGCGGTTCCATTCGTTAGCGCTCGCGCTGGAATTCCGCGCATTTTCAATTGCCTCATTGGCCGCGAAATCCGCCGAGCTATAACAGGCAAACGGCCCGACCACCCACCAGGCAGGCGGCCGGCCGGATACGCCTTCGGACGTGGCGCAGACGCCGGCGCCGAGCACCCCCATCAGCGCTGTGACAAGCATGACCCAGCTTTTCATAAATCTCCTTTCTGGCGAAGGTTCCCGAATGTAACACTGCAAGGTTCGACCAAACGTGTAGTCGAGTTTCAACTGCTTCACGATACCATTGGCAGGGTCGCCAAAATCATCGTTGGGGATGTCAATCGTGAGCGTGTTGTCATATGGCCGCAGTAAAGAATGCCGGAGAGCGCAGCGAGTGTTGTGCGCAGTAGACTTTTCATGGGGATCATTTAGTCTCCTTTGAGGTTCACGTCATCGATATAGAGCGTGCCGGCCTGCTTGGGTTCGCCGGTGAACGCAATCGAAACCTGAAGCCGGGAGGCATCCACCGGAACTGGGAGGATTTGTTCGATCTGGACCCATTGATCGACCGGCAAATCGGCCATGTTTTTGAGCGGCACATGGACTGGCGGGGCATTCCTGTCCGCGCTGAATTTGACCTCCATGCTCAATGTTCCCTCGGAGAGGCCTCCGTGGGCCGGACGCCAGACCCACGCCGAGATTTTGTATTCCCGGGAGTAGATCTCAAAACCGCGCCGGGATTCCGCTACCGCGGCGAGATTGGGGATCGGGCGCTTTTTAGCCGGGTCGACCGTCAGTTTCAGGCAGGCATTGCCCCCGGGGGTATGATTGCGCTCCTGCGAGCGTTCCCAAAACGGAATGACACCAGCTTTGGCTACCCAGCCTTTTGCCGGTGAGAGCCCCAGGTCCCACCCGGTGGCCCAATCCGCCACGGCTTCCTTGGTGTTCGCCACGGTTTGCTCAAATCCCCCGTTGGGCACCAGCGATCCGCTGGGTGCCAACTTCTGCCCCTCTTTGTCGGGCATCACCGTCTGAGAAATCTGCAAGCCGCCTTCCAGGGTCCTGGCGGTGATCACCACCGGCTTGCCCGTCTGGCGAACCCGCTCAACCAACCCGCCTTGATACACATTGACCAGGCGCTCCTCAGAACTGGACCACGCGATATTCAGTTCGCTGAGGTCCAACCAACGCTCCCCGATCTTCCCCAGCGCGCAGAGCCGCGTGGTTTGATAGAGCCCGAGGTCCTTGATCGTGCCCGGCGTGACGGTTCTTTCCTCAAACTTCAGCTCCGTGACCTTGGTTAGGTCTTCCTTGATCAGGATGATCTGCGTCATCGATTCTGCGGGAAGATCGACAATCACCCGCTTGCCGGTCACTGCCATTTGGGCGATCACCTGATCGCGCCGGTTCAGAGACGTTTCCCGGACCAGCGCTGTCGCATAGGGTTCCTTGACATAGTCCAAATCAAAGCCCACCCGCTTGACCGGGGTCGGGGCGGGGTTGAGCACCGTGATAATCAGGCGCTCCGGAGTGCGCACCGCCAGCACGCGGATTTCGGGACCCGCTCCGCCGAGGGCGTAATACTTCCGCTCATCGAGCATTTTGTAGATGTTGTTGCTGATGTCCTTATCCCACACCTCTCCAAATCCCCTGGTGCTCTCCCCGACTCCCAATACCTCATAAGATTCCACGCCGGCCCCAGCGCCGGGAACACACCGGGAGAGCATTTTGAAAACATGATAAGCCGGGGTGGCAAATCGAATCTGGAGTTCCTCGAAGCTGGGATACCATTCTGAAGACTCGCCATTCAATCCGTGATCGCGCCCGGTCCAGTCGATCAGGTTCATGTCCCCGTAAACCAGGCTTTTGAAATTGCGATGCGTGGCCGGGGCCTGGAATTCGTACAGCAACGCCATTTCGCAGCCTGGATCGCCGGCCCGGCCCGAACATAAGATCGCCATGGTCAGCGCCCCCAGTTGCAGGGCGGGTTTCAGGACCCACAGCGCTTGGTCGGGCTGCAGGGGGCCCCCAATCCGGTTGTACTCAGTAAATGCAACTTTCTTGCCGGTGTGGCCCGCCCGCATCGTCGTACGGGTGTATTGGCGGGTGAACATGTCCGGATCCGGGTTGTAGAAATGGCAGTCAAGCAAGTCGACGTACGGCTCCATGTATGGCCAGAATTCTTCCGAATTCGAGTAGCAGGCAGGCCCCGAGAGACGCAGCCCGGCGGCCGTGCTTTTATCGCTTAACTTGGCCCGCACATCCTCCAGTGCCAATCTCCCCATCCGCGCGATCACCCCAATCTGCTGGATGTTTTTAAGACCCCCATTGGGTTCGTTGAGCATCATGAAATGCGTGACCCCATTGCGGCTGGCGTACCGGTAGACGTTGGCCAGGTAATATTCGTAGGCCGATGCCGCCGCGGGCCAGTTTACATTCTCATCCTTGGCTTGGATTTCTTCGGTGAACGCTTTGAGCAGCGGTCCCGGGTAATACTGCGGCCCGTAAGCAATCGAGACGATGGGCGAAACCCCGGCCTGGATCACCTTCTTGATCTCCACATCGGGAATCCCCAGCCACGGGATCTCTTTGTCAAAGCGGTAGTTGCTCCACGGAATGTTCTTCTCCGGATCCGCCAGCAACCGGGCCCGGAACGCGTCGAAATCGCTCTTGGTGGCGATCTGTTTGTAAGTCGCTTCGGACGCGGGCACTATGCGCACGTCCTTGTCGGGATGGAGCACCCGGACCATCTGTGCCCCGGAATCGGCCAGCCAATCCCCGAGATTGCTGCGCTCGGCGTTGTCGGCCACCTCCAGACACACTCCCAGATACTTGGGCGTCTGGCTGACGGCCTTGGAACCAAGCAGGTAACTTCCCCGGACATTTGCTTCCACGGCCACTGGTGTTGGCGGAGCCTCCGCTCCGCCGGCGTGGGAGATGAAGATCTGCGCCATAAGAAACCCGAGGAGTGGGACGATTTGAGTGCGGACGGTTGGTTTCATTAGTTTCCTCTCTGCTTTGGTCTTTGGCAAGTCAATCATGTATTTCATTCACTTCGACGCAGTACAACTGCCGTTTTCAGGTTGATTGATTATTTGGTTCTTTCCTGGGAATCGGTCGTCTTTACCGCGAATGAGTAGGCCCCCGATCCCAGCGGAATGACGATCCGGCCGGTTTCGATCTTCACCGCGCCACATCCATCGACGCGCTGCTTCGGTTGGCCATTTTCCCACAAACAGTTTCCCGATTCGGTGAGGGTTACCTCTGTTTTGCCGAATAACGGAAGACGGGCGGTGGCCGTAGCATTGGGTGGAATCACCAGGTCGTATACGATCTGATTATCCTGGACTCGCCAATGGCTTTCGTAACGCCCCATTGGCGAATCAAAGTTCATCTGAGCCGACTTCAGTTGGGCTGGTGAAACGTTCGGCGCCATGACGACGCTCCGGAATCCCGGTCCATTCCCCATGATGCCTTCGAGCCGCATTCCCGCGACGTAGCGCGCCATCCAGCCCAGGGGTGTGGCGAACATTTTGTGATTCAGCGAGCGGGCGTTCTTGTCGCTGTAGCTTTCCCACAGGGATGTGGCCCCCTCGCGAATCATATTCCCAAGGCTTGGGCCGTCATCCTTGAGATGCGCGGAGAAAGCGACCGCGGCCTGATCGTTATCGCACAAGGCGTCGGCGATGGCTTCCATGCCCAGAATGCCCACCCAGAAATGATCCTTCCGATCATGGATGTCCCGGACGAGTCGCTCCACGACGCGCGGCGCCCGATCTGCAGGAACCAGGCCAAAGGCCAGGGCTACCGCCTGGGGCGATTGCCGGAATCCCGCCGCACGATTTGACGAATAGTAGCAGCCCTCCTTCTCGTCAAAGAAGTAATCGTTGAACTGCTTCTTCAATCCCGTGGCGAGAGTGGTGTAATAGGTGACGTCCTCGTTGCGGCCCAGCAGCGTGGCCAGGTCGGCCATCATCCGGAGGTATTTGTAGAAATAGCAGTCGTAGTAAATCAGCGCGCCCTCGGGCGGGCAGTTGTCATCCGGGTTCACCCAGTCGCCCAATCCGTGGCGCGGCTTGGTCAGCAGCGGCGGCTTTTCGCTGGCTTGGCCCTCTTTGATCAGCGTGCTCATGTAGAGCTTCAAATGGTCGAAATGGCGTTCAATCACGCGCCGGTCGCCGTAGGTCTGGTAATGCTTCCAGACCAGTTGAACATAACTTCCCACCCAGGCCGGATCGTCCCCCTTGGCCCAACTGGAAGGAACCGTATTCCTGATCCGGCCATCAGGCGAAATGTCGTCCGCAAAATCCTGGAGGCGCTTTTCATAGAGTTTTCTTAGATCGAAGTTAAACGCCATGGCGTAGTACGGCGAACTGTCGTCGCACGTCCAGCCGAGTTTTTCCCACTGTGGACAATCCGTGGGAATCGAGTGCATGTTCGATTGGACGGAGCGGCGGCCCGCATTCCAAATCTTATTCCAAAGTTCGCTGGAGCAGCGGAAGTCGCCGACGCTGGCCATGGCGCTATTAAACACCTTCGCTGTCACCTGATCCGGACGCGGCTTGTCCTTGAGCCTCATGATATGGACGTAGCGGAAGCCTTTGTAACTGTAGCGGGCCTGGTAGCTTTCTTCGCCGCCACCTTTGGCAATGTAGATATCCGTTTGGAAACTGCCGGTGTCCTTCGGACCGAAATTATTCCACCGCTCTCTGCCGTGGCGCTCCACGATTGTTTCGAGGTGGTTCATCCGGATTTTCTGTCCGGCCGCGGCGCGGAGCTTAAGCTCGACGGTGCCGGCCATGTTCTTGCCGAAGTCCACCACCCACGCATCTTCCTCATCCGCGACCTTCTCGATGCTCACCGGAGAAACCGACTCGACCACGCGGATCGGCTCGAATAACTGGGCCGTGAGTCCCGGAGCCGCCGAAGGCATCTTGCCCGCCGCGACCACGGCAGGGCTCCAGTTCTTGTCATCAAAGCCTACCGCATTCCAGCCGGGCAGTTCTTTGCGGGCATCGTAGATTTCGCCCGCCTTGACGGAGTCCGCCAGTATCGGCCCGGGTGCCGTCTTGAACGAAGGATCGGAAACCACCGTCTGGCGGGAACCGTCGGCGTAATCAATGGTGACCAGGACCCGCAGCGCCGGTTCGGCCATCCAGTCGCCGGCGAACGTCTCGCCCCACAGCGTGGGCGTGGTCATGGCGTACCATCCGCGGCCCAGCTCAAGTGCCAGCACGTTGTCGGAGGCAAGCTGGTCCGTCAGGTCATAGACCGTGTAATAGGCGGTTTTATCGTAGCGCGCGAAGCCCGGATGTAGCAGGAAGTCGTCGCGGCGTTTTCCGTTGAGCCAGAACGTATAGTAGCCCAGACCGGACACATAGGCCCGGGCGCGCACGACCTTCTTCTGCTCTGTGGCGAACGTCTTCCGGAACAAGGGCGCGGCCAAGCCTTCCTTGGGGTCCAGGTAGGTATTGAGCGCCCGGACCTCCAGCACTCCATCCTTCACCAGAGCGTAAGACTTGTTGCTGTTATAATACTCCTGAAAAGCAAAGACGGCGGGATTGTCGAAACTCTCCTGCACCAGCGTTTCGCCATCCGCGGTAAGCCGGAAATCACCATATTGCACGACACCTGGCTTGGGCTTTGTGGACGCGCCCAGTGCCAGCGTGCCCGTTTTGCCAGCGTCGGCAGGCAAAGTCTCCGTCGCAATCTTCTGGCCATCGATCGTGAAGGTGGCCTGGCCACCTTGGCGCGTCACTTTCAAGGCGTGCCATGTGCCGGGAGTAAGGTTCATTGGCAGCGAGAATTCTTTCGACGCAGCCGATTTGTTCTTAGGCTCAAATGGGGTGACGATAAGTTTCCCCGGCTGACCGGTCTCGATCTCCAGTTTGTTGTCTTTCCCGAAAGCATACGTGGTTTGGAAAAGCACGACCACCGCGCCATCGAGAATGCGAAAACGCGTCTCGAACGTGGCGTCGCCCAAACGCTGCAGGTTGGCAGGAATGGTTTTTGGTCTTGTGTTCCGAGCCCCGATCCACTGGGCTCCGCCCCAGTCCTCCGCCTTCAATAATCCGGTCTCAAAGTATTGCGGCTGTGTCGGATAGGTTTTTCCGGCGGCATCAAAACCGGTCACCTGCCAAAAGTAGCGCGTGGCGGATTGCAGCGGCTTGCCGGCGTAAAGGCTGTTCAATGAGTCGGAGCCCGCCTGCTTGCCGGAATCCCACATATCCGCCTGACCTTGGGACAATTTCTCCAGTGACGACGCCACCTGGATCTGCCATGCACTTTGCTGGAATCCTCTGGGCGCTTGGGGCGCAGCCGCATAGCGCCAGGAGAATCTGGGAGCAGCCTCCTCGACGCCCAGCGGCTGGGATACACCCTCGGTCCGCAAATCCGTGATAAAGATCGGAGCATCGGCGGCAATGGATTGGGGATTGTTCCGGACGGGCACTAATTCAACCCCATAAACCGAGGGTGTTATGGCCGGCAGCGCGAACAACAGGGCGGTGAGGATATTGAGGTGTTTCATGGCTTTAGATCCTTCAGGTCTGGATAATATTTCAGACTCTTCCCTTGTCGGGTGGTTGACGCCAACGGCGCACCCCGCTACGCCGATCGCGTTGCGTAACCGCTTCCGGCCATGGCTATTTCTCCATCACAATCTCGAGCGTCGCCGGCTTGAGGTTCGGGGACGAGGCGATCAGCGTGACCACGCCGGTCGCGTATCCGGCGCGGACCAGGCAGGCGCAGCGGCCGTTGAACGCCGTGCGTTGCCGCGCGACGTCCGGCTCGTGGCTTGCCGGGTCGCCGTTGCCGACGCCCGCAATCTCGCCTGGGCCCTTGATCGTGAACGTGACCTCGTCCGACGCGGTCGGCACCACCCGGCCCGCCGCATCGACGAGCGCCACCTCGGCGACCGCTATGTCCTGGCCGTTGGCGCGCAGCCGCGGCAGGTCGGTGCGCAGCGTGATCGCCGCGGGCGCGCCGGTCGTCTCCACGACCTCCGTCGCCACCACCTTCCCATCGGTAATCCCGCGTGCCTCAAGCTTGCCCGGCGCGAACGGAACTCTCCACTCCACCCAGTCTTCGGCCTCCAGCGGTTTGGTCCCGAGGCTCTGGCCGTTGAGCAGCAACTCCACCTGGGCGGCGTTGCCGACCGCGACCACCCGGATGGGCTTGCCCTCGCGACCGGCCCAGTTCCAATGCGGAAACACGTGAACCAGCGGCTCGTGCTTGCGCCAGCGTGCTTTGTAGTAATAGTATGAATCCTTCGGGAACCCGCACAGATCAAAAATACCAAAATGGCTCATGATCGCCGGCCAGCGTGACGGCGAGGGCTCACCCTTGTAATCGAAGCCAGTCCAGTAGAAGTACCCGCCCACCCATGGACGCTGGGCCGCTGGCTTCCACATGGCAATGTTGTCGCGACAGTAGTTGCTCATGTGTACCGGGGGGATCTTCTCGGGGTTGAGCGCCGGATCGCCCGACGGGTCATTTTCGTAAACCCCGCGATCCGAGCGGGCGCTGCCCGATTCGGACGCAAAGATCGGCTTGCCCGGGAACATCTTGCGTATCGCGTCGAACCGCTCGTCCCTGGCATAGTTCAGCCCGATCACGTCGGTCTGGGACTCGTAGCTGTCTCCCTTGGAGGCGATGATCGCCCCGGTGTACGGGCGGGTCTGGTCAAACTTGAGCGCCTCAGCCTTGAGCACTTTGTAATTGCGGATCGTGGCCGGGACGTGCGGCTCCTCGTTGCACAGCGACCAGAGCACGATGCTCGGGTGGTTGCGATCGCGCAACAGCATGCTGTGCAGCTCATCGAAATTCGCCGCGACCAGGTCGCCGAACCGGATGGTGCTCTTGCGGCTGCTGTCGGTGGCCAGATGGCGGTTCTCGTCCATGACCAGAATGCCCATGCGATCGCACGCGTCGAGGAACTCGTTTGATGGCGGGTTGTGCGAACAGCGCCAGGCGTTGGAGCCCATCTCCTTGAGCTTGGCGATGCGCCAGATCTGCAGGTTGTCCGGCATTGCCACGCCGACGCCGGCGAAGTCCAGGTGGTTGCAGGTGCCCAGCATCTGCTGCGGCCGCTCGTTGAGGAGGAACCCGCGGTCCACATCGAAGCGGATCGTGCGAATGCCGAACGGCGTCGCATACTCGTCGATCGGCCGGCCATCGCGCACAACGCGCGTGACGGTACGGTACATTTGTGGTGACGCGCATGACCACAGCTTGGCGCTGGCGAGCTTGGCCACCTGCGTGACCTCAACCTCTGCGCCGCGTTGCACCGTCGCCTGGCTTTGGACGACCGCCACCTCAGCGCCGGATGGGTCGATGACCGACGTGGCCAGTTCGCAAACTTGATCGTCGGGCGATTCGTTGGCGATGCGCGTGCGGATCGTTACGTCAGCGCTGGGCGAATCGCTCGTGACCTTCGCGACCTCGGCGGTGACGTACGTGCCCCAGTGCGCGACGTGCAGCGGCTCGGTCGCCGTCATCCAGGCGTGCCGATAGATCCCGCCGCCCTCATACCAATGCCCCTCTTGTACGCGCGGATCGACCCGCACCGCCAAGGTGTTCGCCTTGCCGAACTCGACGAATGGCGTGAGGTCCAGCGCAAAGCCGGTGTAGCCGCTGGGATGGTTCCCGAGGTAGTGGCCGTTGCACCAGATCTCGCTGTCGCGATAGATGCCGTCGAACTCGACGCTCACGCGTTTGCCGCGCATGGACTCGGGGATAATCAGCCCCTTCCGATACCAGGCCCGAGGCATGGGCAGCGACGCCCATTGGTTGGCGTATTTCTCGCTGAACGTGCCTTCCACGACGTAGTCGTGCGGCAGGTTCACGCTCCGCCAAGAAGCATCATCAAACGCGGCCACCGATTCGGCCGGCCGATTAACATTGAAGATCACCGGGCCGGCCATGTAGTCGCCCGGGCGAACCACCACGAGCAACTCGTTGGGGCCGTTGGAGTTCCACCATTTGGTCAGCCGCGCCTCGACGTAGGTCGGCACGCCCTTGGCTTCGACCAGCTGGTAGGCAAACAGCCCGTTGGCGTCCATCGTTTGATCGGTTGCCGCGGCGGTCGGTGGCTCGGCCTTGAGGTCGGCGGCCCGATCGGTGACCCGATGCCCATTGATGAAGATCACCAGGCGGCTGGCCTCGCGCGGCCCGGGCCCGGGAAACGACACCGCCACCTCGCCATCCTTCCCGGGCTTGGGCGCCAGCGTGTTGAGGTTGGCCCGATACCAAAGGTAGCGCCCCTTGTGCTGCGGGCTGATGTCCTCATTGGTCTTCGCCGGCGTCCATCCGGTCGCGTCGGACATCGTCGCCAGGATGGCCGGCACGTCCGCTTCGCCGGTATTGCTCTCGCGGACGGTCCAGTTCGTGATCAACGCCGTGCCCGTGCCCGAGGGCACCACGATCTGCGGCTCGAGCTTGAAGCGCCAGTCCGCGTCGATGAGCGTGCGGCTCCTGGGATTTACCAGCGCGGTGGGCTTAGCAACTTGTTCTGCAGGCTTATTCGCCGCATAAACGGAGGGTGATAGTGCCAGCAACCCCAATACCAAAGCGGTATGAAGCGGATTGTGGCTAAGTTGGTATTGCATGGTTTTAGACCTCTTATGTCGGAACACTTATTCAGAAGCTTCGCCTGTGTCAGCGGTATTCATTTTTCCCTAACGATTGATTTCTTTAATAATTTGCACCGGCCCGAGCAGCCCGGATTCGACAAGGGGATCGTCTTTCTTCCACAATCGTCTGGTTACAAACGTGCATCGGCCCGTGGGGCTGGGCTTGCCCTCCTGCAACCATTGCGGCCACGACTTGACCATGCCGTTCGGATTGCGCTCGCTGTCCTCCGGCAACTGCTCGTCGCCGATCAGACGGTTGATCCAGAGGTTGACGACTTTGATTTCGAGGGTGTTCTCTCCATCATTGAGGGCATCACTCACGTCCACGCGATACGGCGGCTTCCACAGGATACCGAGCGGTTTTCCGTTCAGTCCCACTTCCGCCATGATTTGCACTTTGCCAAGATCGAGGTTGCACTTGCCGTTTTTCGCCTGGAACTTCGTCCGGTAGGAGGCGTGTCCGGAATAATACTTGATCCCCGAATCCTGGTGCTTGCTCCAATCCTGGAGTTTGTCAAACTTCACCGGCTGGGCTGGACCGCCCCATTTCGGGTCAAAGCTTACTTCCCAAGGTCCGGCGATCTCCTGGATAGGCGTGATGTCCACCCAGTTTTTCCCCGTTCCCTTGGTGGTCTTGGTCGCTTGGCGGAAGATGACAAATACCGAACCGCTTGGATCGAGGCGGAGCGGAACGCGCGTGATGCCGTCCTTGATTTCAAAATCCGCGGCCAGTTCGATGCGACCCGTGTCCGGCCACCAGAGTTCCGGCTGCTTGCCCGTGATGCGGAAGTCGGCGACGGCATCCACAGAGAGTTGCTCCGGGTTGGCCACAAAATATAGGTCCGTATCTCCGCTTACGCGATGGATATAACGCAAGAGCGGCTTCGCGCTGAAATCGGGTTTAATGCCGCGCTCGCCCAGCAGTTCCGCGGCAGTCTTACCGGTAACGAGTTTCGGCCACAGTTCCGCAGCGAGTGTACCGAGGGCTGTGTCGCCCTCGCCGAAATCGGCGAGGCTCGGCGACTTCAGGGGCGGTTTGACATTGGCGATGATCGTGGCCCCTTGGTCGGCAAGTTCCTTGAGCTTGCGGAGCATTCGCAGCGTCATCGTTTCCGCAGGCGGCACCACCAGAACCCGGTAGTTCATCCCATCCGGCAACACGAGCCGCCCATCCTTCACGGTCAGCCGGGTGAGCACGACTTCGGGGGTGCATCCATCGAAGTTGTATCCGCCGCGCACGTTCGGCGCAGCCCAGGCATCCGCAGGGGCTTCGAAACGGCGCGGGGCGCCTTCGGGCTGAAGATAGAGCACATCCGCAACGAAAAGCCCCTGTCGGAGCAGATGCTGGCAGCGGGCGAGATATTCATGCCACGGTTTGGATTGCTCCCACCAAGTCTGCGTGCGGTCGTAGTGGAGCCCCCAGGGCCCCATGCCCATGCCGGGCGCCACGTTCGTCCACGGCTGGGCCGCAAAACGGTGGAAGACAAACCGGTTGATTCCTTCGCAAAATGCCCAGTCGCCGATATCCTTGATCTTGGCCGGGTGCCCCTGCCATTTTTCTTCGATTCTGGCCGTGAATGCTTCCGCGGCGACGATGTTTTTGCCGAATGTATGCGCGGACGAAGCCATCTCGGTGCAACTGGATGCTCCGTCGAACTTCTTCCACGACCAAAACTCCCCCATCGGTTCATCGGCCTGCCCGCCGTAGGCCAACTCATCCGCAGCAACGGCACCGTAGGCTTCGATCGAAAGGCGCAGGCCGTGTTCGTTCGCCAGCTTTCGGAAGGTGCCGGCGTAATTGTCGAGTACCATGTCCGAATAAGTCTGCCGCAGATCCCAAAGAAACCGCTCGCTGACTTCCAGATTATCCACGACCCGGCCGGTGAACACCGGCAGGAACTTCCAGAGATCGTAGCCGCGCCGCTGTTGGAACTGCTCGCGCAACAGGGGGGTCCAGTTGTGGGTATTGCATTCCCAACTGTCAATATGGGTGGATACCAGTGTCTTTCCCGGCCCGGTCTCGGCTTTATTATCGGCGATCACTTGCGCAATGAGACCATCGAACGCAACCTTGGCCGCCGACACGCTGAATTTGTCGCATTCCAAGCCGGAACCACCCGTCGGTGCAGGGAAATTATATTGGCCTTTGGGCGTGCAGCCAAAACGCAACACGATCCAACGCCTCGGGGAACCAGCCGTCTCGTTGGAAGCTTCTTGCGACGGGGCCTCCCAAGTCAGCCGTCCGCTGGCGTCCATATTTGCAGTAATGTCCTTGATCTGGTCGCGATCAATGGCCATCCCTTTCGGAATGGAAGGGAACGTTGCGGCCAGCGGCGGAAATTTTTGAGTGGAGAAACCTGCCTTGCCGCCGATGTCCGCAATCCGGTAACTGGGACTCAGGTTGAGACCGAATAGCTCCACCGAAGCCTGCTTGCTCTTGTCCACTCGGGTCACATCCAGCCGGAAGAAACGCGCCGTCACCGGAGCAAACGGCAGTTCAGTCGGAGATTTATTGATAAGAAAAGTACGTACCGGTCTGAATTTTACGCCATCGTCCGAGGCTTGCAACGTGCCGCGAATGACACCGTCACTCCCGGAAACTGACATCATGCGTGCTGTAAACGGCTTCGGGAAGTCGATCGTGACGGATTGCGGTTTCTTCTCTTCCGGGATGGGAAGCTTGAAGCGCCCGGGTTTGAGCTCGGCTCCGGTGCTCGTCAGCTTCGCGCCGACCTCCGAGAGCGGGATGCCGTCCCCCAGCGGAGCCGGGATCGCGATGACCGCCACATCCCGATAATAGTTCAGCAGCGTGGGTGGTTGAGGCAACACGACATCGACCTTCTTCCCTGCCTCGACGACACTCTCGCTCCAAACAACCTGTAGCATCGAAAATTCCGGCGTGATCCACGGTCCGCCGCTCCCGCCCCAGCTCGGACCATTGGCCATATTGATTTCCAGCCCGAGGCGGGCAGCTTCTTTGCATGCGTGCTGGAACATTTCACGCCAAAATGGTCCGGCAAACACGGCTTTTCCCCCGGGTTCACCCTGTCCCACCTCCACATAAAGGACTCCGCCAATCCCGACGCGGGCCATCGCCTCCAAGTCGACCGTGATGCCTTCCTTGGTCAGGTTGCCATTCGAAGCAAACCAATAGACCCACGGTCGCGCCGAGGCGGGTGGTGTAACAAAGTTCTTCGTGAGGTCGGCGGCGTTGGCTTTCAAGATCGGCGGCGACTCCACCCCATAAACGGAGGGATTTATTGCCATCAGTGCCAGCAACAGGACGGTGAGGATATTGGTTGGTTTCATGGTTAAGTGCTCTTTGTTGACGCGATTCAGGGTTCTTGATCCTTCAGTTCCGGATGATCTTTCAGAATCTTCCGTTGGCAGGGCCATTGATCTACTTGCTCACCGTCCCGGTCCGCGCTGGCATCCAGAACAAGGCCCGAGATGACCGCTTCGCCCTTCACTGGGGTCAGGGTGATCTGGAAAATCCCCGGCTGCTGCAAAGCCACCGGCATCTCCCACTCTACAAGCTGGTTCGCCTTTCCCGCTTTCTGGAATACATCAATAGTCATCTCGGCTCCCGCGCCCTTCTCGGCCCGCTTTAAATTGGCCACAGGTGTCCAATGCTCGCCGTCAACCGAGGTCTCGATTTCGAACTTCGGGTTCCTGGTATCTCCGCCGTACCAAACCAACCCAATGCGGTTGACTGCCACGTGTGGATCCAGCCGGAATTGAACCCAATGATCGCGGCCCTGCGCGGCCCAACGGGTCTCGACGTTGCCATCGACCAGGTTTTTTGCGGGGAATCCCTCCGCCGCACCACTGGCGGTGACGCGGTCAGGTTCGCTCTGCAGCAGTCCCGGGAGTGAGACTTCGCAGAGACTGTTCCAGTCTCCCTTGTCGGTGCCGTGGCATTTGAGTCGCAAAAACGCGGCCTTAACTGGCTCAAAACTCCATTGGGGGCACAGCACGATTGGTTCCGCCGTCACCTTGAAGATGCGCTGTCCTTCGGCGGTTGAGTCCGGATCCAGAAACAGCAGTTTCAACCGGTACCGGCCCGCAGGAAGATCATCCCGTTGCGCCAGCGGACGGGCCTCCACCGTGAAGGGTTTATTGCCGATCAGCCCGCTGCGCCCAATTTCGTGGTCCGCCAAGGGCGCGGCGAAGGTTTCCGCCTGGGTTTCCTCGGTCCCGAAGGTTTGCCAGATTTGGTGCCCGGCATCAAAGAAATAGGTGAATTGGCCAGGCTGTTGGGCCAGCTTGTCATGCGCGGTGGGGCCGAAGTTGATCCGGACCGGAGCCAGCCCCAGCAGTTGGCGCATTCGATGAAAGTAAACCAGCCACCGGGTGTTCAGGGAGACCAGCAGTCCTTTCTCACCCGGCGTCATCTCACCAATGGAACTGAATGCGACATACTGGCGGATCACTTCTTCAGGGTTGCAGGCGCCAATGGCGGCGCGGGCCGCCGCTACGTCCCCTCTTCGATAAGCAGTGACGCATTCCTGGTATTTTGTCTGCGTTTGGTAAAACGCGATGATGAAGGCCTCCAGCCCCTTGAAATAAGCTGCGTTCTTTCCTGTGGCATTCTCAAGCAGCTTGAGCCGATCGCGGCAGCCGGCAATGACGCTGTCCTGGTTGGTCAACCGCGTCTTGATGAAAAAATCGGTCGTGTCGCGCCCAAACTGGGGTGCCTCGGTGATCCAGCGAAACAGGTACTCACCGAGTTGGGGCTCCTGGAGCATTTGCGCCGCAAACCAATCGCAACTCGCCCGCAGCGGTTCATCCCGCGTGGCCGAGAAGACCTGGCGGGCATGAGCCGCGAAGAACAGATCCAGCGGGCGGGTCATCCAGTGGATCACGCCAAACCCGGCCACCTTGGATTCGGTTAGCTTGGCAGCAAACTCGCTGAAGGGCGTATAAGACCTGCCAAAGAATTGGCCATCGTCATGGTGTGCCCAAATCACCGGAATCACCGGCCGGTTTGCTCCCACCTTCGCCAGCGCGGCCCGGCCTTTGGCGGTCGCAAGTTGCGGCGCTCCGAAGAGCGCATCGTAGTCGAGGCCGAAGACGGCCATGTTCCCGGGCAGAAAGGCATCGAAAGCCGGCAGGAAATCAAAGCCCCAGCTTCCGACCGCCACCTTGGTGTTAACGGCTCCGCATTCCTTCAAGGCCCGTTCCACAGCGCGGGCCACTTTGGCGTAAGCAAAATGCCCGGTCGAAAACCGGTAATCCCTGGCCTGAGGAACCCGGGCCATCTCCGCCTCATACTCCTTGCGCCACACGGCGGGCATGGCTTTGTCGAGGGCCATCCAGGCCGTCCCCTCATGCCGCGCCCATACGGCGATGGTGGTGATTTGCGGATAGGCCTGCATCCAACTGCGCACCGCGGCCTTGTAATAGGCGTAGCCTTCCGGGGTGTCGGGATTGGCCAGCCAGTGACCTTTTTCGTTTTGAAATCGAGCCGATTCCGGCAACAGCGTGATCAACTCCTGGGGATTGCTCTCCGCCGTGTCCATATCGACGGCAAAGTAAATGCCCATCCCGCGTTGGGCCGCGTCGGCAAAGACCTGGCCCATCAGCTTCCGGGCAGATTGCACACGCTGCTCATCCGGGACCAGCGCGGCATCCGACCCGAAGACGGGGCCATCAAACACGTTGCCACCCACGAGGCGGCGGACATCGTTTACATGCATCGTGCCCCAGTCGCGCCCTTTGGCGGTGGTGGTCAAATAGCCAATGGGCCGCTGCTTGCCTTGGAATGTAAATCCCGCCATGGGGTTGCTGGCATAGGCATGAACCATGATGGCGTTGTAGCCCAGTTTTTGCGCCTGTTCGGTCCAGCGCTGCCAGTCCGCAAGGTTCCAAGTCGAACAACTACTCAGAAAGTTATGCCAGTTGAACAGGATCCGCTCCGGGAAAAGCGGCGTGTTTTCGGTCCCGCCCGCCTTTGGCGTATCGGTGGCGAGGTGGTTGCCCTCTTGGGCCAGCGTCATTCCACTGCTGAGAATGCCCAGCGCGATCCCGATCCAGGCGGGCAGTATTCGGCGGAGGAAGGTTATGGGAGGCGCAGCAAGGCGGTTGCGGCGTGGCAGGAGCGGATCGGTAACAAGGCCATCGTCCGGTCGCGCGGGATAACAGGATAGTTGGGGAATGTGTTTCATTGTTTTAGATACTCAAATTCCGGATACCATTTCATAATCTTCTGCTGCACTTCGGGCGACCGACGGCGCAGCGACCGGCCCGGACGGAAGTTCGACCACGCCCGTTTCACCGAGCACCGCATTGGCACCAGCGCTGGCTTGGACCGCCGACGATGCCAATGGATCGTCGGGCGCCGGCTTGCTTGCGATGTTCGCGCCAGAGGCCGGCCCGCTCCTGGCCTGTGCTGAAACTGCGGGATATACCCAGAAGTTCCAGTCGTTTTGGGACGATGTGCCCTTGACTCCGACGACCAGGCGATACTGTCCCGGCGCAGGCAGATCCTTCAGCGGCAAGTGCACCGTCCCCAGCTCAATGCCGAGCCCCAGATCGATGGAGCGTGCCGGCCACGTCCCACCCGCGACCTTCTTGCCCGAGGCGTCCAGTACCATCCACTCCGGCACGGCCGCCTGCAGTGGTTCCTTGCCGAAGTGGGCGATCTCCGCCTTCGCCTCCAGCGTCTCGTCTTTGGTGAACGTCTCGCGTGTGAGCCGCACCAGCGGCACGGTCGTATTGCAGAAGCGGCGGTAGGCTTCGGGCGTAACGTATCCCTTTGCATCCCAGAACACGTCGAGCACGCCGCAGAAGGAGACGCCCTGGCCCGGGAAGTCGGTCAGGCCCAGCAGTTCGAATCCCGAATAACCGCGGGTTCGCATCGCCGCCTCAATGTCTTCTTTAATGCACAGGATCTGCAGTTTGCCCGAGGCGATCAGGAAGTCATGGGCCTGATCGAGCATCCCGTTGGCTTGCAGGTCATCACGGAATATCTCTAGGTAGCGTGCCTTGCGATCGCCGATGTACTTTGGGATCTCGTCGAAATTGGGGAACGCTTGATATTGCGTCATTTCGTGCAGCAGGATCGGCTTGCCGAGCAGCTTTCCCTCGCCTTGATCCTTCTTGGCGGAAAGGGCCTCGAGCCCGCGCCGATAGTCTCCGCCGTGCCAGCTGCTCGCGCCGCGTGCATTGCCCTCGCCGCTGAAATCATCCTCGGGCGATCTCGGCCGACAGACGCAACCCGAGTAGAGCCGGCGTGGATCCTGGGCCTTGGCGTACGCGATCCATTTGGGCATGAACTCCTCCGTCTTGGGACCGAACGGCTCGTTGCTGGGCACCATCAGGATGAACGACGGATGGTTGCCGTACTCGCGAAAAATGCGGTCCGTCTCGCGGAACATCCATTCATCCAACGGCGTGCCTTTTCCAAGGTCCATGCTCCAGACCATCTCGGGCCGCAGATAGAACCCCAACTCGTCGGCGGCGATGAACGCGGCTGCGGGCGGGCACCAGGAATGGAAGCGCATGAAATTCAACCCATAGCTCTGCGCGATCGAGATGATCCGCTTCCAGGACGCTACGTCCGTCGGCGGGTACCCGGTCAGCGGGAAAACTGCGCACTCCAACGTGCCGCGCAGATAGCTCTTGCGGCCGTTGATGAGGAACAAATCCTCGCCAGCCTGGATCTGCCGCAGGCCGAAGGTCACGGCTCGTTCATCCTGATAGTCGCCTGCATCCAGCGCGACGCTCAGATGCTGCAGCTTGGGACTAAACTCGTCCCAGCGTTCCGCTTTGTCGCCGAACGGGATCACCAATTCGGCCGTGCCGCCTTCGGCGTTCCAGAGGATCGGGGCGCTGACGCCCCCGGCGCGGAGCGTACCGCTGCCGGGCTTCCCGGTCGCATTGCCGAGGCGCACCTTCAGCAGCGTTTGCCGCGCCGCTAAATCCGGGTAGGCCTGGGCGTCGTCGATCCAGACCGGGCTGCTCGCGCTCAGTTCGATCCGCCCGACGATGCCGTTCCAATTTCCCTGCGTGTGATCGGCGACACCGTGTGCACCATTGCCTATGTTGAATTCGGGCAAGAGGCGATTATCCACGCAGATCGTCAGGCGATGTTTGCCCGGAGTAAGCCCGGCACCCAGTTCATAGCGGTGCGGAGTATAAAGTGAGTTCTGCGTGCCCAGCGGGCGGTCGTCCAACCACACCTGGCTCTGGATGTGCACACGCTCGAGCGACAGAGCCAAGCGGCGACCGCTCCAGTCGGCAGGCACGTCAATGTCGCGCTGGAACCAGGACCGCCCCACGTAGTATCGCTCAGGCTGCCACCAGAACGGAATTTTCACATTGCCCGGCTGGCGATACTTGGCATAGCGCGTCAGCTTCTCCCAATAATTCGTGGCGGCCTCCCACGAGGTCCATGGGGTCTGGCCGGTGATCTCATCCCCGTATCCCTGGGACTCGATGTTGCCCGGCAATTGGATCGCGTCAGACAGGTCCTTGGCAAACCAGCGTTGCTCGGCCCCGATGCCTTGGCGATCCAGTGCGAACCGCCACTTCCCGGCCAGCGAGAAGATCGGTGCTTCGCCGATGCGGGCAGGGACCGCTTTCGCGATAGGCAACGATTCTGCCCCATAAACTGAGGTTGTCATGACTGGCAGCGCCAACAACAGGGCGGTGAGGATATTGACGTGTTTCATGGCTTTTGATCCTTCAAGTCCGGATACCATTTCAGACTCTTCGTCTAGCCGGAATGGTTTCCAATGTTTGCAGTGTCACAGGCCCCAGCAGGCCCGATTCCAGCAGCGGCGTGTCGCGGTTGTAAAACTTCCAAGTCGTGAAGGTGTAGCGTTCCCTCTGCGGACGCGGCCCACCAGTCCACACCCAATCCGGAATATGTTTGATCCCCTGCCCGGCGGCATCGTTGCACATGGTGCGCGGCGGCATCCATTCGCAGTCGTCCGGCTGCTGCTCATCGCCCACCATCCGGTTCACCCAGAGGTTGGTTACTTTGATCTCCAGTCGGTTGCGCCCTGGCATCAGCAGTCGGGTGACATCCAAGCGGAACGGCGGTTTCCATAGAATCCCGGCCGGCTGGCCGTTGAGTGTCACCTCGGCCAAATTCTTGACCTTGCCCAGATCGAGATAGTGGACGAGGTTGGAGCTTAATTGATCCTTCGCCACGTCGAAATCGCGTCCATAGGTGGCGGTCCCGGAGAAGTAGCGGATACCGGCATCCGTGTGTGCAGTCCATGAGCCCGCCGCCATCTGCACTTCGGCGGGCGCGCCCCAGCCCGCGGGGAACTTCACCTGCCACGGACCGTCGAAAGCGATTGGCGCCGGCACGTCACGCACCTCGGCTTTGGCCGTGCGGCCCGAGCCCAGCTTCAACTCGTAAGTGCCCGCCTTGTCCGTTTCGATCCCGACGGCATCGCCATGCCGCCAGATAATCTCTTCGGGACAGGCCTGGCCATCGCGGGTGATGGACTGGACGGCATCGGCCTTGCCCGATCGGAAGACGACGAACATCGAACCGAACGGCGTGAAGTGAAGCGGCATAACCGTGCGGCCCGCTTCCACCCGCCAGGCCGCCGCCGGCGCGACCGCTCCCGTCTCCGGATTCCAGATCTCGGGAATTTTATCCCCGACCCTAAAGGTCAACTCCGCGGCCATCGGCGTAGCCACTTGGCTGGCAACGAAATAGACTTCGCGATCACCCTCGCGGCGATGGATCCAGGCCACAGCCGCCTCGTTTGCGCGTGTTCCGCAGAGGGTATTCTCAAGACCGCCCCAGAGCTGGGCGGGGCCGCCGACGGTGCGGGTCTCGACGTCGGGCGCAACTTGCAAATCCCGCATCACCCCGCGCAGTTCCTGCGACCAATCCATGGTGTACGCGGGACGTCCCCAGACCTGGGGTTTCGGGCGATGCTCCATCAACCAGTTGGTCTCCGGATCAGGTTGATCGTTACCTATGGGAAACCAGCACAACCGGCCCTTGCTGCAGCGGTTCTCCTTGACCGTCCTGCCGTCACACGTGCCCCAAAGCTCCGCCGCCAGCGTGGCCACCTCCCGGTCACTCTCCGGGTAATTCTGTAACCCGGCAGCGCGGCTTGGGCGATCCGAACAGACCACCGTCCCTCCCTCCTTGACCAAGGCGAGGAGCTTGCGCAAGAACTCGGGACTTGCCCCACCCGAAATCCGCGGCAATACCAAGACCCGGTAGCCGGCATCCGAATGCGGCAGGACGAAACGGCCGTCCTTGAACTGGGCCTGCGTGAACGTCTCCTCCGAGCAGAAATCGTAGTCGTAAAGTTTGTGAAGCCCACTGGGCACAGTGCCCCTCCAATTCAGCGAGGGGAAAACACAGAGGATATCCGCGACCGTATGTCCTTGTTGCAACAGGAACTGGCAACGCGCGATGTAATCCACCCACGCCCGTCCCGGTTCCCACCAGGTCTGGCCGGGATTTAACATGGTACCCCAGAATCCCATGGGCATGCCAGGCTTCACAGTTTCGCCCCACGGCTGAAGGGCCGTGCCATGCATAGTCATCTTGTTGAGCCCGTGGCAGAACGCCAAATCACCCAGGCGTTTGATGGCGTAGGGATCGATGGACCACGTCCCGTCGCTCCAGCGCCCGGTGAACGATTCAGCACCGACCATTTTCCGGCCATAGGTCGTGGCGGCACTGGCGGCCCAGCGGATGGTCTCCATGCAGTCGCCACTGGCCCAGAACTCGCCCATCGGACGGGCCGTCCGACCGTCGCAACGAACCGGATCAAAGGGGCCGTAATATCCCTCGGTCATAAAATCCATGCCGTGCTTGGCGCAGACATCGGTGAGATAACTGAAAAAGTTGTCGGCGAAGAGGTCCGTCTGGGTCAGTAGCAGATCATATTGGAACCGTGTGCCCAGGCCGTCGGCGCCGAACTTCGGGCCACCCTTGTACCCGACTAGCCACGGCACGGGGTCATAGCCGCGCCGCGCTTGAAACTCCTTGCGGAAATTGGCCGACCATTCGGGGTTACCGACCTCCCAACTGTCCGCCTCCACGCCCAGGATGCTTTTCCCTGCCAGTTGCGGCGAATCCTTGATAAACCGTCCGATCATGCCGTCGAACATCGCCTGGTTGGCCGCGCGACTGAGTTTGTCGCATTCGAGACCCTTGCCGCTATCCGGCGCCACGCGATTGTAGGCCTGGGCGTCTTTCAGCCCGAAACGGCGGATGGTCCACTCTCCCTGGGGCACGTCCCACGTCAAAACACCCGCGCTCACGCAATGGGTCAGCTCGATGAGGTCGCCAGGCTGGAGTGGATTCTTTCCCTTGGGAAAAGCGACCACGGCCACGTCATTCGTAAAATTGCGCCCACCGGGGGGCGGCAAGATCGGCTCACCCTTCGGCCCCCGGCTTTCTCCCGTGACCCGGCCGTCAACCAGTCCACGCGCCGACCAACCAAAATCCTCCACTGAATCCTTGCTCGAAACTTTGCCGTTTAGCGCCACATTCCGCCCACCGGCGAAGACTTGGAGTTGATTCAGCCCGAAGCAATAAGTCCCGCCAGCCGGTCGTTTCCACAGCCGCGTGGCCGTGACACGGATGTACCGAGCCGTACAGCCTTTGCCGTCAGCGGCGACCGCTTCCGTATCGGGGTTCGGCACGTCCTCGGCCGTGCGGTCCAACAGCGGCGAAGGGGAGGCAAAGGAAGGCTCGGTTGCAGCCTCCACTTTGAATCGCACGGGGAACCCAAACCCCTTCTGGCCATCGTGATCGAGGGGGTTAAGCACCACCCGCTCGACTGGGAATTCCTGTCCAAGATCGACCTGCACCCATTTCGTCTCGTCGTGGTCCGTAAGTCCTGCATGATAGCCGAGTGAACTGGACACGGCTGATGATGATGGTTGTTGCAGAAGGAACGCGGATTTCGCCAGCGGTCCGGTGACGCTGATTTCGCTGAAGGCAAGGTGTTGCACCGCCTGCGCCGGCTTGATCCACGGCCCGCCACTATGGCACCAGCCGGGGCCACATTGGGAAACCAAGGTCAACCCCAATCGATGCGCCTCTTCGGCGGCGAATTTCCAATGCTCAAAGAACTCCGGACTCAGGCACCGGACCGGATTGGGCATCTTATGGGTGGGATGGAACCCCGCGTCCACGTCGCCCACCAGCATGATCAGCGCGCCGGAAAAGCCGTTCCGCTTCATGGCCTCCAGATCATGCGTGATACCCTGCTTGGTCACCATGTCATGCATCCAATCCCAGAACAGTTCCGGACGCGCCGCCGGCGGGGGCGATTGGAACCCCGCACGCAAAGCATCCGCAGCCGTCGCACCTTCTGCTGCGCCATCGGTCCCGCCCAGCGCGATGGAAGTCTCAACGGCACGCACCATGGTGCTCAACAAGACCCCGGCCAAGAAAGTCAGGCAAACCAGTCGATTGCTTTTCATATTGAGGTTCCTTTGTTTCGCGTACTCTCACTTCTGCCCGATTTCCGGGTACCATTTGAGAATGCGTTGCTGTTCCTCCTGCGGCAGTTCCGCGAAGGGCTTGGGTTTGTCCTGCGGGCGCGATTCCTTCTGGTTGATAATGTCCAGAATGTCCCAGTGCCGCTCAATCACATTGCCGCTGGGTTCTTTGTAGGGTTGGTTGTAACGGGTGTAGTCCATTACCAGCTTCGGCCCGTTCTCCTGCCAATTCTGGATGGTCGCAAACCGGAAGTCCTTGTTGAAATACCAGCGGATCTCCATTTCCGGGCAGAAGATCTGTGCGTCGAACCGGTATTTATTGGGCGAGATTTTCAAGCCCTCCTCCAGTGAAGGCATGTTGCCATTGCCGCGCTCCACGAACTTCAGGTTGATGCGGCTGTTGTCGGGATTGTGCTGGCGCCACTTCTCCCCGAACTCGCCCAGGGTGAGCATCTGGGTGTCGGGATACTTTTCCCGCACCGCTTTAAGCCAGTCAGGGAGATAGTGTTTTGGGCCGAGCCATGGGAAAAGCCCCAGCTCCCAGTTTACGGTCAGGAAGCCATAGCCATTCTCCGCGACGGTCTTGTCGTTGAAATGCGTGTCGGTCACATGCATCATCTCCCTTAATCCCAGGGTCGTTCCGTAATAAACCGCAGTCTCAATGGGGCCAATTCCCACCCGACTGTTATAATCCTTGCCGATTCCCATTTTGCGGCCGGCGAAGAAGTCCACTGTCCAGCCATCCACATTGACCATATCCACAAAATCAGCGCCGCCGCGCGGTCCTTGCGCCGGTTTCAGAAAATGATCTTTGGAGGGATAATACGGATAGATGATGCCGCCATCGCCGTCCTGCCCATCAATATTAAACTGGCTCCAAATCTGTCCCTGGACGGTGTGGATATCCTCTTTCTCGGCCAGATATTTCATATCCTCAACCGACATGTGGCCCGCAACGACAGACTTGGGGCGGTACCTGTTGCCCACCATTTGGGAAACCAACTCCAACCCCTCGTGCAAATCCTTCTTCGCCTGCTCCACGGTGTTGAATTTGTCCGCGAAATAAACGCCGGGCCAGACCGTCATTTCGTCGCCATACTCCTTGACGAACTGGGGCATGAGTTTGCGCAGCTCGACGTATCTGGAATCCATGCTATTTAACGCGCCCCACGACCACGCCCAGGTGATCCGCGCGCCAGGGAAAGCCTCGGCCAGACCCTTCCTCATCTCCAGTGTGATTTCGGGAGTTTCCGTATCTATGGCGCCGCCGTGCCCACGCGCGCGGGTGTTCTCCCAGGAGTGAAGCCGGACCGCCGTCATGAAGTTGATGTATCTCCCTTTCAGCGGCTCGGAGGAGAATTTCGGAGGATCTGACTTGTAGATCTTATCCGGAACGAATGTTTTATCGAACATCGATACCTCGGAATACTTCAACCGCCCCTCGGGAACGGACTTGGCGATGATCGTCTTGATGTCCGCAATGAACGCCGCGATGGACTGCGGCGCGGTCGAAAGCTCGCCGATGCGTTTGCCGTCCGCATTCGCGATGATCACGGCGTGCGCTGTGGGAATGTTGAACTCCTCGACAATCCGCGACTTCTTCCAGCGTTCATCCTTTGAGTCATCCTTGCGGTAAAGAACCCGCGTGCAGATCAGATTCGTCGTGGCAAAATCAATAAACTCCTGTTGGGTGCAGACCGAATTCATGAACGCTTGACAGTCTTTGCACGCGGACGGATTGCCGATGAAAACGAGCAAGGGCTTGCCAGATTGCTTCGCCGCCTGCTGGGCCACCTCGAATGGCTCGGTCCAACTCAATTCAGCGCCCAACACTGTCTTGGTGCCAAGCAGCAGCACGAGAACTGTCAGTAACCAGCTTCCCGCCAGATATTTCTTCATTGTCGTTCCTTTCTTCCTTGTCGTTCCTTGCCAAGCAAGCACACGATCTGGGATCGGGAGCGCGCAGGTTCGTTTCATGGCGTTTTGTTTCCGCTTGAATTGTTCGCGACACTTGCTGTTCTCTGCTGGCCGACGGCCACGGTTATGGTGGTATAAGTAACGGGTACACCGTTAATACTCTTCTGACGCGCCGGCGTTGCGACCCCGTCAACCTGTAATGCTGAGTAGGATCCCGAAAAACAAGCTTCCCAAATTAAATCCTGGGTTCCTGAACTATGAACAAGGGTGGTGGTATGGTTATTGTGTTCATGCTTTACGCGCACCTTATGCGCGCCTACCGGAATGCCATCCAGCTGGACCCATGTAACGTCTGAAGTCAGACGCCCCAATGTCGCCACGGCATGCCTGGGAGCGTCCGGCTCTATTCCCATCATGCCGGTAGCAATAAATCCGATGGCGGTCATGGAGACTTCTGGATAGTTATAATGCGAATCCATGAGGCATTTGAGCCAATACCAGCCCCGGTCATTTTGGCCATATTTGTAAAATGATTCCGGCAAGTAGGTGAACGATTCGAAATTATACTGTTTCCGGTTGGACAGATAGTTGTCATGTATTCTATTGAGTAACGCCTCGGCTCGCGCTCCTGGTTCTGCGATGCATTTAGTCGCCTGGAACATGTAGGTTTCTTTGCTCCACTGATTGAATTCGGTGAACCATCGGTCAAGACCTATGCTCCGACCTGAATAGTAACAGTTGTCCTCTGCGTTCCACCAATCCTTGTCATAGTGTGCCTTGACCTTCTGCGCCTTTTCTTGGTAAGCATTTGCATCCAGAGTTCTCCCCATCGCCGTCAACAGTTTGGCATACGCGTTATAAGCCGCCCATGTAGCTGCGATATTATCGCCGCCTACACCGTAGCCATGGGCTGAGCCTTCGCAATATGAGCCATTGGGGCCTTGAATATCATTAAAATGTCCTTCGCCAATCCCATCATTGTTATCGTCGATTAACCTTATGCATTTGTTCATCGAGCATTCATAAAAGTCCGTCAGAGCAGTGTCTTTTATCCAGCTCTCGTCGCCACTCCATCGATAGAGGGTATAGGCCTTCTCAACGAGTTCCGGCATTCCAGGTATCATACGAACAAACACCGTGTCGCTCTGATAATCCCCACCGCCGCATAGATATATGCCGCCGGAGAAATTGACCTCCCAAATGGTAAAATAACCCCTGGGCGCGGTTTGTAATCGGGCGAAGGTCTTCCACATGGTGAGCGTTTCATTATTAAGCCCCAACAAAGCCGCACCTTCGCATTGATGGCATGCATCCCTTATACAAAAGCAATCTCTGTCGGGATAGGCGGCCTGAAAACACGGAATATTGTTCGATTTCCCGGTTACCACCCATCTTAAGGCCTTGTTTTTGTTCCAATTGAACGCATCAACGAGATATTGGCTTGACGATGTAAGGGTTAAATCGCTCGTGGCCTTGATCTCTGGCGGCGCGTCGGCTGCGGCTACGACGCGTGCGCCCAGCGCGAGGCCCAGAAGAAAAGCGGTACCCAATACGCGCCGATTCATTTGTTTAGTTCTCCTTACCTTGTCTTGCAAAGACGCTTTGCCGCACGTCAATCTCCACTTGCTGCAAGTTCGGGCTCGGGGGTTTCTGCGACACGGGCCTCCGCAGCGCAGCCGCGAATCAGACTGCGTGCCACGGGCACCGAGAGCATTTGGATGGCGCCAATGATTAACAGCGCGTAGCGGAGCGCGAAGGTGTTGGAAATCCGGTAGGCCAGCAGCAAGAATAGTCCGCAGCCGCAGAAGCGTCCAATGTAGAATCCAAACTCCTGCGTGAAAATGTAGGCGTACTTGTTGCGCTTCTCGATCGCGGACACGGTGTCTATCACCAGCATCTGGATGGTAAAATAAGCAATGTCCTGCAGCGGCCGACCCAGTACCAGGCACAGCATGAAGATCAGCACGCCGATTTTATTGTAGAGCAGCGCATTGGGTGCGGCGCCGACCACAAAAAGCGTCAGGCCTGCCGCGAAGATGTAGATGCGGTGCCGCGGCAGCGTGGTGCGGCCCAGCAGGTACAGCAGGATGGCCGACAGCACGCCACCCGCGGTCTGGAGCATGCCCAGCGACCCTTCCTTGCCCAGCAGGGTCATGACCAGCATCGCCGGTGCCGTGACGATATACCCCTGGCCGATGCCTTTGAGTACCGCCAGGAGCTGCATGCGCTGCCAGAGCCAGTGGAAGCGGAAGTGGATGAAGGGCGTGCGCGGCGGGTTCTCGAACTGGCCATGGTGGATGACCCATGAGGCGATGAGCGTGAGCACAAAGACCAGGCCGGTGATGATCTGGTAGGCCCTGTTGCCCTGCGCCCCAAAGGAACCAATAAACGCGCCAATGCTCACCGGAATAACGATGCCAATGTTGGTGGCGAAGAACGTCTCGAGTCCGTAGTAGTAGTTGCGGTTGGCATCATTAGTGCTGGACAGGGCCAGGAAGTCCCGGTTGGCCCAATACAGACCGAACGACATGCCCATGAGCAGGCCCGCGGCCACCAGCCCCTTAACGCTCAGCTCCTGGAGCGACATCATGCACACCATCGAAACGCCGCTGAGTAACATGCCGAAAGAGTAGAGACGCTTGATGTTGATCTTCTGCAACAGCCAGCCGTTGACCAGGAAAGTGAACGGGATGCCGGTATAGACGGCGAGCTGGTAGGCGATGACCATCTTCACGTCGTTGGAATTCCGCATCACGTAGGCGCCGATGAAGATCTCGATCACCGGCATCACGAAGGCGTAGATGAGGTTCGTGATCAGCAGCACCCGCATATTATGCGGGTAGAACAGGAACACGCGGTATTCGTGCAGTGGGTTCTTCATGATTTTCAGGCTCCCAGGGATTTCAGGATTTCAGACACAGAGAGGCGCGCCCCGCAGATGACGCTGTCGGAGGCGCCGTAATAAATCGTGACCGTGTCGCCGTGGACCAGGTGGCCGTTGGTGAACACGACGTTGCCGAAGAAACCGACTTTCTCATACTCCGCCAGCGGCTCCATAATCGGCTCCGCAGAACGGGCCAGCACTTTCCACGGCTCCTGGAGGTCCAACAGCAGCGCGCCGAGGCAATAGCGCGTCGGATTGGCCGTGGCGCCGTGATAAATCTCCAGCCAGCCGTGCGGCGTGCGAATGGGAGCCGCGCCGGCACCGACCCGTGCGCTGTCCCACCGGCCCGGGCGCGAGTGCGCTATGCACCGGTGGTTTCCCCAGTGTTCCAGGTCGGGCGACTCGGCCAGCCAGATATAGTTTCCGCCAAGTTCCGGACTGCTGGGCCGGTGGAACGCAAAATATCTTCCGCCGATTTTCTCGCCGAAGAGCGCGCAGTCTTTGTTGTGGGGCGGCAGGATCAGACCGTGCTGGTGGAACGCGTTCCAGTCGCGCGTGCTTCGCAGGCCCACGCCCACGCCGTGCTTTGAGACCGCCGTGAACGTCAGGTAATACGTGCCGGCCATTTCCACCACGCGGCAATCTTCGATGCCGTAGCCTTCCAGTTCGCCCTGGCCGAAAAGCGGTGCCGCGCCCGCCGGTTCGCGGAACCGCACGCCGTCGGTGCTGCACGCCAGGCGGAGGTGCGACATCGTTGTCAGGTAATCCTGCCCGGCGTATGAAATGACGCGCGGGTCGGCAAGGTTCAGTTGCGGATCGGCGTTGTCGAACTCCAATATCTCCACCCCGCCGGCGGGGCCGAGCACCGGGAATGTCGTCTTGCCTGGCTTTTGCTCCGGCCGTTCGGCCACGCGCAGCAGCAGCCACGTCTTGCCGGCAAACTCGAACACGCCGGGGTTCAGCAGGCACTCCACTTTCATCCCCGCCCGGCTCGGCCGGATGTCGCCCGGGCGCAGCAGCGGGTTTTCGGGAAATCGTTGCGCAAGGTCGGCCATATCTATCTCCTGGTTTAATGTGACGCGGGAAACGCAAACACCGCCGGCGTTCCCGACTCGTACCGGACCTGGTTCAACATCCACGTGAACTCGATGATGTTCAGCGCATTGAACAGCGACGGCTGTACACCTTCGGTTTCCGGATCACCATTTGCGCCGGGCCGCAACACCTCGGCAAACTCACCGGCGCGGATCGAGTCCCGCACGAACACTTCCGCGAACGGCTTGGCCTCGGCCATCCCATGATCAATCAGTCCGTACGCAGCGAGATTGTTGTCGGCATATTTGGTGTAGGCGAATCCGTCGGCGGCACGTTCCGGGTGATGAAACTCGCGCAGCAAACCGAGCAGCCGATCGCGTGCCTCGGCCGGAAGATCTTTCAGCCACAGTGCCGTCAGGATCATGATCGGCCGGTCACGGTCGCGTTCCTTCGTGTTGAAAACGTGTTTTTGCGTGAAATAGAATTGGTGCAACTTTGCCGGATCGCTGAAGAACCACGCGTGCAGGTTCTGCCGCATCTGCGCCGCCTTCTCCTGCCACACGCGTCCTTCGTCGGCGCGGCCCAGTTCGCCGGTAATCTTGATGGCATAGTCCACGTCCAGCAGCCAGGAGACCACAAACTCAATGTCCTTTTCGTCCGTGGCATCGTTGCCGGGGTAGACCCAGCGGGGATTTTGCTCGCGCCACAACAGGTAACGTTTGATCGCGGGATAGACGGCCGCCAGCCGGGCGCGGTCAGGGCACTGCTTGTACAGGATCCAGGCCGTCTGCGCCTTGCGCGATGGCAAGGATTCGCCGCCGAGCCTCCCGGCCTCGTCCACACGCGACATGATGCCTTCGTAGGCCTTCCAACACGTTTCCGGTTCCAGGAAAGAAAACCACTGTAAGCCAAGGAAAGATTCCCACCCGCACGTCGCCGGCGACGTGCGTTCGCCTTGGGCCCACAAGGAGGGTTTGCCGAGGCTCATCTGCGGAAACGGATATGCCGCGTTCTCCGGAAAAGGGTTCATGATGCTCTGGATCAGCAGGCTCCACGCCGCGTAGTACGCCTGCCGCTGCCGTTCCGGCGTGACGCCGTGCGGCGGGATGTTCGCGATGCCCCACTGTGTTGGCTGCGGCACTTTGCGCAGATACGCATCCATTGTCGCCTTCGCCGCCACCAGCGACTCGTTCACCGGCAGAGCCAGCGCGCTACATGCGCGCCCGATCGCGGCATCCGCACCTTCGGAGGCCGCCGCGAAACCAAAACCAATCGTGACGGTTGCCTTCTGGGCGCCCAACGGAATCCGCACGCTCCAGGAATTTTTGCCGAGGCGCGGTTTCAACTCCGTCGCACCGGCCACCAGGCGCAGCGCGTAGCTGTACTTGGCATCCTCCACCACGATCACCTGTCGCGCCGCATCCCAACGCGCGCCTTTCGAGCCACCGATTGTTCCGCCCAGCACGAGTTCCTTGCTGTCACCGCCGCGCACGTCGAGCGTGCGAATCAACGTCGAGTTGGCGTCTATGAAGAAATCGCGTCCGGCCACTGCAGCGCCATTGGCGTACTGCGCTTGAAACGCCACCTGGTACGGATACCAGGTGGTGGACCGCGAGACCGGTACCGCCGCGTCGAGGTCAACATTTACGACATCGTCCAGCCGCAACACGCCGGTGCCCAGATAGCCGCCGAGATTCAGCGGCAGGTCGGCGGCCATCGGAGCGAGCTCGAACTTCCGCGCCGTCGCCGGATTCAAACAGAACCGTCCACCGGGACAACTTAGCCAGCGCCGCTGTTGATTTTCGCTGCTGGCAATCGAGTCGCTGTCGAAGGCCGGATCGCCGGTCATCACCAACGCGCCGACTTTCGGAGTGGCGGTACATGCGGTGGCGGCTGCCGCGCACACCAGAATGACGCCTCCAAGAAAGGTCTTAAGTATGTGGTTCATGGCTTGGTGTTCTCCATTATTGCGGGTTTCACGATTTTCTTCTCGATCGTTGCCCGGCTCTTGGTCGCGGCAATGAACAGTTCGTCGAGGCGGACAATCTTGAATCGCGCGGCCGGCAGTTGGCGGGCGATCTGGGCAAACTTCCGCGGGCTGCCACCATACACGACGGTGAACCACGGACGCGGCGCGCCTTCGGCCTCGCGCTGGAGTTCATCCGCAATTCCGGCGGCGGTACCTTTGTCATAGTAATGCTGGCTGTCAATGATCGGAGGACAATTCGGTGACGGGAAAGAGATGCGTTGGGGCCCGCGCCATTGCGTGAGGCCGTCCAAATCCAGGGCCGTAAGCCAGCGCTGGCGCAGTTCTTCGGGCTGGAGCGGATAGAAATACCAGCATTCGGCAAACCGTGTGTCCGCGACTTTGTTGGCAGCGCGGGTTTTGGCGGCGAACGCGAACAACTGGTCGGCCGGAAAGTAGCGCGGTGCGATGTATCCATAGCCAGCCGGGCCGTCGAAGAAATAATCGTTCGTGGTCATCGTCGAGTAATAGAACTCCATCAGGCCGGGGAACTGCTCGCAGAGATAAGGATTCACGCCCCAGTTTATCGGCAGCGTGCCGCGTTCCGGTTGGAGCCAACTTCCGCACATCATCATGCTACCGGCGCACTTCATCGTGTCGCCTTCGTTGACCATGAACGCGACGTAGTGCTTCGGTTCAACGGTCACGTCTTCCGGTTTGACGTGCCGCTGCTGCAGTGTCCGCTGCGTGGGATGTATCTGTTCGTGGAACGACACATTTGGCACCTGCATGCACATCACGAACGCGCCGTGCTGGCTGACCTTGACCAGAAACTGTTCCTCGGTCGGTCCGCCCCAACCCCACACCGGGCTGATCGGATGCAGGTGATCGAGGATTTCGCCGATGAGCGCCGCGTCGTCGGCGTGGTTGAGTTGATAGACGAACATTTTCCGCGCCACCGCCAGATCCAGCGATACTACGTCAATGCCGTGCGTGATCGAAAATACGCCGTCTTGAGAACACGACGGCAACAACTCCTTGACCGCCCATCGGTGCGCCTCCTGCCGGTCCTTGAACCGTCCGCGCAAATCTTCCAACACCGGCAACGCCTGCAACGCCGGCGAAGCGTCGCGCACCGCATCCGTCACCGGCACCGCGTTGCGCAGTCCGGCGAGCGTGACGGCCGCAGGCAGCTCATCGCGATAGCGCACGACGCCTTTGAGTTGGGCGCCCACTTTGGCGGCCAATTCATCGAGGGTGGCGACCGGCTCGAATTTCAGCCCGTGCCGCGTCGTATAGTAATCCTTCCACGCATCGTCCACCGAACGGAATTTGTTGGCCACCTCCGCGCCCGGCCCATACTCCGCATTCTTGAAGGTGATCATGAAATCGCGGTCACCGGTCTGCAGAAACACCTGGGCGCCATGTCGGTTTGCCAGGCCCTGAATCGCCGTGGCCGCCACCAACTCGGCCTGGCTGGCTTTCGCGACGTTCAGTTCCCACGTCGCCGCCTGCGCCGCACCGTGCGCCAGCACGCACAGCACCAACGCGATGTTCCTGAGAAGCCTGTGGCCGCGAACGGTCATGGCGACATCCTGCCAACGGGTCACGATTTTCATGGTGTCCTCACCAGAAGGCGTGTGAGGCGCGGCGCGCGGGACCAGGTATCGCCGCCGGCGGGTTTGCCGACGGTGACGTCGATCTGGCCATCTTTCAAATCGGCCGGTGTCACGCGCAGTGATACCCATTTGCCGTCGCCGGCGTGGGGGCCGATATAGCAGGCATCGCCACCGGACTCAACCGCGGCGCGGGCTTTGCCGGAATCGGCATCGCGAAATTGGAGATACACGGTGCCGGCGAAATGTGACGGAGTTTTCAGATGCAGCGTAAAGTTGCGCGCCATCCAGGCAGGCTTGCCATTTTTCATCCAACTGACCTGGGGAATACTCTTCCACGGATCGAAACGCGACGGCGGAAAATCATACGCGAAGCCTTCGGCCCGGGTGGTGATTTTGTCGTTGGCCATTTTCCAGGTGCGTGCCTCGTCCGTTTGTAAATTAGCGGACGCTTCCACATCCAGCAGGCACGTGCCGTTCGCCGGAACTTTGTCGACGATTTGGAAGCGGTTGCCGATCAGCAGCCGCGTCGCTTGTTCGGCACTGAGTTGCAGCGCCGGCCGGCAGCGCTCGGAGGCAAGATAGTCCAGAAGGCTGTCCTTGAGTTGCCGGCCCGCAACGCTCGCCTCCACATCGAGACTTGTGGCGACCAGGGCGCCCTTGCCCACGCGGGCCTCCAGCAGTGCCCCGAGTCGCAGCGCGCGCAGCGGTTGATCAATAAGTTCAACCAGCGGTTCGGCTTGGTGTGGCAGGTCGTTAAGCACGAAGGCGCGGGCTTCCGGTTCCAGCAGATCGCGCCATTGCCAGTCGCTGTGCGTCGCGGTCGGGAATTTGGCCAGCGCCGGATGCGCCGCGTTGATCAGCAGGCCGCACGTCTGGATGCTTCCGCCAAACGGATTCCAGATCGGATTGGGGAAATCCACGGGCACCGCGTGCGCGCTGGCGTGTCCGAGAAACAGGAGGCGCCCGCCGTCTTCGACGAAATGCAACGTGTCCGCGTCAAGTTTATCGGTCATGCGGACGGCCGCATTGGCCATCGGCGTGTTGCGCTTTGCCGCCGGATACAACCAGACCGTCCAATCATTGGTTACCCCGGCAGCCGATACTTCCAGTCGCAGTTGCGCTGGCGCGGGGAGGTCCGCCAGCTTGATTGCGATCTTCCCGAGCGCTGTGTTTTGTCCCGTCGCAATGCGCGCTTGCTTCGCCAGCGCTCCGCTGGCAACGACGCGCTGGTCCGGTGCCAGCAATTTCCACGCCGGCGTCACGGACGACATTTCGGTGGCACCGTAGTGCGCGATTTCAAACTCCGCCGTCAGCGTTTCGTCGGTCGTCCAGATCCGTTTGGCCATGCGCGAAAGCATGACCGTCGGCGCACAAAACTGGCGGAACTCGGCGGGCGTGACGATGCCTTTGGATTCCCAGAACGCATCCAGCAGGCCGACCAGCGAGGTGTTCTGGCCGGTGTAGTCGTGCAGGTCGAGGAGTTGGAAACCCCCGAGGCCCGGCGTACGCAGTTCGCGCTCGATGTCTTCCTTGTAAAGCTGCACGGCCAGCGCCCCGCTGGCCGCGTGATATTTCGCAACGCGGTCGAGCAGCCCCGCGGTGGCCAGCGACGCGCGGAATAGTTCCAGCGCGCCGGAGCGCAGCACGCCGGTATATTTCGCAGATTCGCGCAGGTCGGGGAACACCCAGTACTGGCCCAGTTCGTGCGCGAAGGTCGGCACGGCGAACGGCTGCAGGATGACGCGATAATCGGCGTCAAACGCCGGCGGTTCGCCATTGAGCAGCCGCTCCATCATGCGGATGCGGCCTTGCTCGTAGCCGGGTTCGGGAGCCGGGCCGCGCATGATGACGGCAAATTCGTCCCCATCGTTGACCGGGCGGGGATCCTTGCCCATGCGGATGTACTCGTTCGAAGCGGCGGCATATTTGTGCCGCGGATCGCGCCGCTTGCCCTCGGCGACGAAACCCGCCAGCACATCCCAGTCGCCCGAATGTTCGTTGCCCATGCTCAGCAGCGCGAATGATGGATGATTCCCATAGGCGTCGAGGATGCGCTGGAGTTCCGCGCGCAAAAACGGGGTACCCGCCCAGTCGGCGCCGACCTGGCCCCAATAGGGCAACTCGGCCAGCAGGAGGATACCTTCCTCGTCCGCGGCGGCGAACGCGGCGTCTGGGGGACAGAAGGAGTGGTAGCGCACGTGATTCAAGCCGTAATCTTTACAGGTGCGGAAGATGTTGCGCCACGCTGCGACATCCAACGCCGGGTGGCCAGTAAGTGGAAAGCCGCCGCCATCGTGCGTGCCGCGCAAACAGAGCACGCGCCCGTTCATCGTCAGTTGCGTGCCGCATTGCCCGAGTTCACGCAGGCCGAAAGCGACGGTCGAACGATCCCACGTTTTCTTGCCATTGGATTCCGCGGCCACTTCGATTTGTGCGTCATAGAGCTGCGGCGCGAACTCATCCCACAGCGCGGCGTTTTCGCCCAGCGGCAGTACGATTTCGACCGGCAACAGTTCGCCCGCGATTCTGAAATTCGCCCGCGCGGACCCCGCGGCTTGTTCTGCATTAGTTCTGGAGCGCGCCGTGACCGTCACGGTGCCGGCAAAACTTTCGCCGGCACTGTTGCCGATTTCGACGTGCACAACGGCCCGCTTTTTTGCAACATCGGGATAGACCTGCACGCTGCGCACAAACACTGCATCCTGCGCGCGAAGTTCCAACTTGCCCAGCAAGCCGTTCCAGCGAATTTGCTCTTCGTCGCCGTAGCCGTGGCAACTCGCACCGGGCCGGCCGGAATTATCCACGCGCACCGTCAGCCGATGTGTTCCCGGCGTCAGCCGGCCGGTCAGATCGTAGGTGTGCGGCGTGCAAAGGCTGTCGCGGGCGCCAACGGGCTGCTCATCAATCCACACGCGGCTCTCCCACATCACCCGCTCAAATGTCAGCGTGATGCGTTGGTCCGCCCAGTCCGGCGGCACGGTGATTTCCCGCTGATACCATGCCGGGCCAATGTACTCCAACGTGCGGCTCAAGCAGCGCAGCGTAGGTTCGGCACGCGGCGTGCCATAGCCGGCTTCATCCAGGGTGCCGGGCAAATGAATCGGATTCTCGAGCTTCCGCCTAAACCATTTTTCTTCGGCGCCTTTGTTCTGCGCATCAAGTTCGCACCGCCATTCGCCCGCCAGCGACAGAAGCGCGGCATCCTTGCCGTGGTTGCTGACGTTGTGCTCCTTGCCCGTGGAATACGCACCGTACTCGGCGCCGAGATATTCGTTGGGTTTGTCATTGGCGGAACATGGCCAGGCCGCCAGCAACACCAGGGCCATGATAACCCGGGGCACTGTTTTCATTTTCTCCTTCGTGGTTTCCAAGCATCGAACATCTTTGTCACGCAACTTTCCAGGGCGGGGAAGCACCATCGCTTCTTGACGCATTTCCTGTTTTGCTTTCACGGATGAACCTCCTGAATTTCATAGTTGCTTGTGCCGGGCGGAAGGCAACAAGGCTGGTCTTAAAGCTCATGAGCCGGCGGCGCCACCCCAACGGATCTGGACTTTAGGGACGGGTCATTTTATAGAGTTGCACGCCATGCTGCGGGGGGCACACGGTAATGTTGTGATCCACGCGGCCCAAGTCGGCCCGCTTCCATAAATCCCTGACGCTGTATTTCTCATCCAACCCCAGGTCCTTTAATTCGATGGTTGCGGCCAGGGGTTCCCGGCTCCGATTGAAAAAACCCATGGCTTTGGATCCGTCTTCCAGATCTTTGACCCAGACTTCGAGCTGGCCCCGCGTCCATGTTCGGCGCGCCGGCTTTCCTAAGGGGTCCTGGTCAATATCCAAAACCTCGTCATTGGTAAGCAAGCGGAGGGTGAATTCATCCATTTTTTCAAAGTCGCAGCTCGTCCAGAGCGGAGCCGACATCAAGGCCCACATGCTCATCTGGAGGTATTGCTCGTCCGGGGTCAAATTGGTCGGCTTGCCCCAGGCAAATCCCGCCAGCAGCGAGTCCATGTCCAGCCAATGGCCTGGCCCGCCGAATTCGGCCCAGCGGTTCTGGGCAAAGCCGATGGTTTGTAAGTGCTCCCAATGCCCCAACAGGTCGTTGGTGGTGCGCCAGGAGTTGGCGTATTGCACGTAGGTCGGGGCGTGCGCAAAGACCCCGCGGTTGGAAAGACCGCAATGCATGTCCCGTCCTGCTTCTTTCAGGGCTTCCGCGACGGCGCTGATTTCCTGGGGTTTATGGAAATGCCAATCCCACTTGCAGTAATCAAAACCCCATTGGGCCCATTGTTTGGCGTCTTGCTTCAGAAACGAGCAGCGGCCGACTTTGAACTCGATCTTGTCCTTGCTCCATTTTCCATCCGGGGTGGCAGCGGTGCTGCCGGGAAACTTGCCATACGAAGTCATCCAAGGGGTGGAGTAAATGCCCGCTTTGAGCCCCAGCTTGTGAAGGTTATCGCAAAGGCCTTTCATGTCCGGGAACTTGTCGTTGGCTTGCAACGCGTTATCTTTGCCCCCGCGCTCCCCCTGCCAGCCGTCATCAATATTCACAAAAATATAGCCGTGATCCTTCAGGCCCGTGCGGACCATCAGTTCCGCAGCTTTCTCTACTTTGCTCTGGTCCACCTGCTTCAGCCAGACGTTCCAACTGCTCCAGCCCATGGGAGGACTCAAGGAGAGTTGATCGCCGACGACAATCTTCAGTTCACGTTCGGCGGTGCCCAATTCATTCCGCGCCGACAATACCACCCGATGCTCGCCCTTGGTTTGCAAACAGCCGGTGATTCGGCCAGTCTGGGAATCCAATTGCAGGCCAGAGGGAAGATTCTTGGCCCAGTAGGTCATTGGCTTTCGGCCGCTCGCGGTCACGGTGAACAGGAAGGGGGAACCGGGACGAACGCCAAAAACGCGCCCACCGGTGATTCTGGGCGTCTCGGGCTCCTTGGGACAGATGAAAACCGTCGTCGGATCAGGCGTCACGGTCTTCTGCGGGGAAACCGCCTCGGGGCGGAACCTGGAATAGGTAATGGCCATATCCGCAAAGGTCACCTGCGCGTCCTCATACTGGTCGCCTGCAAAATCGGCCACAAGCTCCAGTTGCTTTACCGCTTTGAGGTCAATATCCATGGAAACGGGAGGTTGCCCCGACTGCAATGGGCCGCTGGCCCATAACTTTTTGTTGTCCCCGTAAACCAATACCTCGACGCTTTCGGTGAACCGCTTAGCTACCATATCATCAATCCCCACCTTGCCCGTGAGCCGTTGGGCCTGACCCTTGAGGTTATAGGTAATAAGGGTGTTTCCCAACGTCATGAAAGCGTTGGGCTGGTGCTGCCCGCCAATGCTTGGCGCCTGGCCATTCACGGTTCCAGCCGTGGCGTATCTAGCCGCCCTCTGCAGGCCCAAGTCCTTCAGATTTACCGTTTCACTGGCGTTGGAGGTAGCGGCAAGTGCCGAAGTTGCCGCGCTCAGGGCCAGCAGGACAAGCATATTTCGCATCATCATCTTCATTGCTTCAACATCCGTTCCGCCCGGTTCCGATCCACACGGCAGTTGCGCGAGATTTGATCCTCATGCTGCTCATAAGCCTGCGGCTCCTCCCCACCAGATCTGGACATTGCCCGTCTTTTCTGTAACGCCTTCGCTAAACGGCTGGACCACCACAGCCACGCGATGTAACCCGGCGGCCAGTCCCTTCGCCACCGGCAAATTGTGCCCGTCGCGCAAGACCGGCTGCGGCGCTCCGCCATCCACAATGATTGCCACACACTTGCTGGCCGCCTCGGGAATCGTGCGCCCCAGCAGCAGCACCGTGCCGGGCACTTCGTATTCCAGCCGGCCGCCGGCGCTGCCGCATTCCCAAACGCTCGCCTTCACGCACGTCCAGCCTTCTACTACCAATGGCTTCAAATCGGCAGGGCGGAACATCGTGCAGTGCGCGAACGTATCGGAGATCAGCGGTGCAGGGACCCGCGTAATCGCGGGAAGAGCGCCATCGTTCTTCGGCAGGCTCGCGAAGGACGCGTTGAGAAAACTTCGCAACAATTCGCTGGCGATATCGTGCCCGGCATTATTGGGATGCACCACATCGTCGTAGATCGTTTCCCACGGCACCGTACCCGCTTGCAGTTCCGGCCAGACGGCAGCGCGAAAACTGATCATCGGCAGGCCGTAATGCCGGCCCAGCGCCACCTGTTCGTCCTGGGCGTTCTTGCCGTCCTTGTGCATGAAGAAAAGCTCAATGACGGCCCGCTGCGGCGAACTGGTGAGCAGTTGCCGCAAAACGCCCTCGTAGCTTTCGTCCAGCTTTGCATTCCCGGTGCAATCGTTCACCGCGTACTCCACGACCACCAGGTCCGGCTGTTGCGCGATGACATCCCGCTGCACCCGCAGCGCACCGTAGGCGGAATTCGTCGCGCCGATGCCGGCGTTCACCAGGCGCACCTTCAAGCCCGGGAATGTGACCTCGAACCACCGGGCAAGCTGTTGAATGTAGCGCCGCTTGGGATCCTTGGTATGATCCCCGCCTGCCGTGATGGACCCGCCAATGGCGGCCACACAGATGGGCTCGCCGCGCCGCGCTTTGGCCAACACGGCCTGAAGGCGAGCCGGGTCACCCGCACTCACCAGGCTGCGCTGCCGCATCAATTCGCTTGCCAGGACCTCGTCCGCCAGCACGCAGCGCGTCGTGATGAACGCCAGGCACAGCAACGCCACTAATGTCATCGCAATTCGTTTCATTTTCTCTCCCGGCCATTTCCCGTCATTGAAAGTTCGGCTTCTCTATCTGCAATTGATTGGCCGTGGCAGGGCAGAGAAATTCCAACCATTGGAAACATCGGTTCCATCATTGGGAAAACAGTTTTCATGGTGCCTCCATGACGACCAGCGAGGGATCTTTGAACAACAATGAACCAGTCTTCAGGCCGCGGGCGTTCAGCAACACCTGGAACTGCACGCGTGCCGTGCCTGCCGGGGCGATCGCCGCGATCTGGCCGCGAATCCATTGACCACGCGGCGCACTGCTGCGCAGAAAATGCCGCTCCGCTCTGGCAAATTCCCGACCCGCGGCATCCAGGAACACCACCTTGATGATGGCGTTCTGCAGGCCGCGCAACGGATCCTCGTCCGGTTGCAGCGCCTGGACCGCCGCAACCACGGCGTGGCCCGCGATCGCGCCGGTCGGCACGTCCTGCCACAGCAATGGCCACAACCGGCTACCGTTGGCGCTGATACGAACGCGGCCCGCGGCATTGCGCTCCACATGTCCCACCGTCCCGTTCCACACGTGCGTCAGGTCTGTGATCGCGGGATCAAGCAACCGGTTGGCCGCATCGTGGACGGGCAATTCCTCGGCGGGCAGGATGGCGGCGACCTTGGAGAATTCCGCAATCATCTCTGCGGCTGGCGCCGTTCCGCCGCGGACATCGACCGCCACCGCCTGGCCGGCGTTGAGCCGCCGCGGCTGCTCTCCGGCTACCAGTTGCACGGCGCCCCGGATCACCGCCACGCGGGTCTGCCGGTCCGCGTCGACGGCCACGCCAAACTCTGTCCCCAGGTCGGTCACTTGGGCCGTGGGCGTTACGATGGTCAACTTCGCCGCATCTTTGGCGCAACGGCCGATCACGCGCCCCGCCCGGAGCAGCAGCCGGTCCGCCGCGACCACTTCAAAGACGGCTGGACCTTCGATCACTGCGGTAGCGCCACCAGAAAATGCGAACTCGGCAGCGCCGGCTTCCAGCCGCAGCGGCCCGGGGGGCAACTCGCCGCCGCGCAAGGTCAACTCGACATTCGGATCGCTCCACCGCGCATCGGTGGCGGCGCTAAGCGACGCCAGGGGTTCCGGCACCCGCCGCGGCAGTGCCACCAACACCGCCAGGAGTAGCGCCGCGGCCACCGCGGCCGACCACGCGAATGGCCGCCTCCACCGCCGCACCTTTTTAGCAGGGGCTTCCGCCGTGAGGCGTTGCAGGCCTTCGCGCAGCAAGATGTGCGTTTCGGCCCGGTCCCAGAACCGGGCCCGGTCCGCCGCCGAATGCCGCAGGCAGGCCTCCAGTTCGGCGCGTTCTTCCGCGGCCATCCCGCCATCGAGATGCTGGTCAATGAGATGATCGAGCCGCAGATCGTTCATGGGGACTCTCCGGAACGCTGTCGTTCGATACATTGGCGCAGAAATGTTCTGGCCCGGGAGAGGGCCACGCTCACCGCGGCGGGAGTCCAGTTCAACCGGCGTGCGATCTCGCCGGGCTTGTGCTCGTCCTGATAAAACAGGTCGACAATCCGCCGCGCCTGCGGCGCCAGTTTTTCCAGGCACCCCGGCAGCAGCGCCAGTTTGGCTTCATCGAAGTTCTCCTGCGGCGCACTGGCGGCCAGCGCCTCGATCGTTTCGGGCGAAAAGCCGGCCACCGCCCGGGCGCGTCGAGCCTGCGCCGCCAGCACCTGAAAGCGGGCGATTTGAAAAGCCCAGGCGAGAAAATTGCTGTCCAGAACGAAGGCCGAGGCCTTCTGCTGCACCACGAGAAACGTTTCCTGTAGCACGTCTTCCGCTAATGCGAAATCTCCAGTCAGTGCAACAATGAACCCCTTAATCCGCGCCTGGTGGCGGACGAAGAGTTGGAGGACCTGCTGCTGAGGGTCGTTTGACATTCGATAAGGTAATATGCCCGCGTGCCAGAACCTTAGCAATGACGGCGCTGAAAATACCGCGCATACGACATGGCATTCTTACTAGGGTGTGCCCAATAATCCGGGGCGGTGTTAGTTGTGGTGGCACAAGACGTTGGCCCAATAACGGTCAAACAGTTGGCTTTGGTAAAGCGCTTCGAGTGCCATCATGGCCTCGGCGTGGTCT
>Ga0316217_10000583_pt1 | contig 51208 bp, 38 predicted proteins | sample 1anoAmetaG_FD_203633 | JGI IMG/M metagenome (GOLD analysis project Ga0316217, IMG submission 203633) | Freshwater microbial communities from Trout Bog Lake, Wisconsin, USA - 1anoA | ecosystem: Environmental > Aquatic > Freshwater > Lake > Hypolimnion/Profundal zone | place: USA: Wisconsin...
AACACTAAGTGATAGGCGGAATATTTGAGGGGTTAGGGGCGGCGTGAATCGTCACTGGTAAATCGTAAAGCAGCGCCGTGGCGCACGATGGGAGGTATTTGCCACGCCCATGGATCGCAATCCATGGGCCAATGTGGGTGGGCCATGGAAGATGCGTGGTTGCACGCGCTGGCACCGCTCTGTGCTTCTTTGGATGACCATGCCGCGGAAAGTTCTGCTTGATTCCGGCGCTGTTACGCATAATACGCACGTTGGCCCAGGGATTGCGATCCCTGGGCGTGGGAATGGACGCGGGCGTGGCCAACGCGCAGAGTTGCTGTTTACGGGCACTTGGCCGACAATTTGGGGTGTGGAAGAAACCCCGACAATTCCGGCCCAGCGCATTGTGGTGGTCATGCCCAACTGGCTGGGCGATGGCGTGATGGCCACGCCGCTGCTGCGGGCGCTGCGCCGGTTGTATCCGGCGGCGCATATTGTGGCGCTGCACAAGCCGCTGCTGGCGACCGTGCTGGCGGGCCTGCCGTTTGTCGATCGGGCGGTGGAGTATCCCTGTCACGGTGCCGGGGGCACACGGAAGATTGACGGGCCGGCGACCGTGCGCTGGCTGCGGGTGGAAAAATTCGATCTGGCAATCTTGCTGCCCAACAGTTTTCGCAGTGCCTGGTTGGCGTGGCGGGCGGGGATTCCCCGGCGTGTGGGCTACGCGCGGGAAAACCGCGGATGGATGCTGACCGCCGCCTGTAAGGCTCCGTATCGCAGCTACGAGGAGTGGCGGACGTTCTACGCCCGGACTTGGGCCCGCGTATTAATTAAAGACCATCTGAATGGAGTCCGCGGCCTCTCGGGCCACCTGGTCACGCTGGATCCCGTCCCAACCGATCACAAGGCCTACGCGGCGGCTTTTGAGAATGCCGGTGGCGCCCGGCTCACGAAGGATCTGCGGGTCGGTTTCGACCTGGCCCGGTGGCTGCCGGCCCTGCGCGGCTACCAGCCCGCGCCCATGATAGATTACTACCTGGAACTGGCCCGGCGCTTGGGTGCCGCGCCTTGTGACCGCCGGATGGAACTGGGGGTGGCCGATGCGGAGCGGGCCGAAGCGCAAGAGGCCTTGGAGGCCGCAGGCCTGGCGGACGATACGCCGCTGGTGGTACTGGTGCCGGGCGCGAATTTTGGATCCTCCAAATGCTGGCCGCCGGAGCGTTTTGCCGCCATCGCCGATGCCCTGGTCGATCCGCAGGGGCCCTACCGCGCTGCGGTGATCCTGGCCGGGGCGCCGGCGGAAAAGCCGGTGATCGCTGCGATTCTGGACGCTGCGGGGCATGGGCGCGGCGGCCATCTGCTGTGGTCCGGGGCGCTGGCCGGCGGGCGGGGCATTTCTGTCGGAGCGCTCAAGGAAATCGTGCGGCGCAGCCGGTTGATGGTCTGCAACGACACGGGGCCGCGCCACTTTGCCGCCGCCTTCGGCGTGCCGACCGTGACGTTGTTTGGCCCGACGGATCAGCGCTGGGCCGAAACCTTTTCCTCCAAAGAAATCAGCCTTCAGGCCGCGGTGCCCTGCGGGCCCTGCCAGCTTAAGCGCTGCCCGATCGATCAACGGTGCCTGAAACTCTTGACGGTGGACATGGTGCTGGCGGCGGTGGCCAGGGTGGCCGGAACCGGGTTTGGAAGCCCTTAGCCGGCGCGTGGCGTACGGTGGTTACGCCGCGGCCATTTCCGCCCGGGCCTGCGTGCGGCGGCGAACGTTGCGGAGTTTGGGCCGGGGGGGGGGGCACGCCGGCAGCACGGCGGGCGGGGTGCCACGGCAGAAATTCCGCGCGAGGGATGGAAACTGCGGGCAAATTGTGCGATAACAAACCTCAATCATGAAGATCGCCATTATCATCGAACACTTTGACGCGGCGCGCGGCGGGGCCGAACGCTTTGCCGTGTGGCTGGCGGGACAACTTGTCCGGCGCGGGCATGAGGTGCACGTGGTGTGTCATGATGCCCAGCGGCGGATTCATCCGCGGCGGGCGGCGCACCAGGCGTCGTCACATGATGCGGTGCGCTCGGGCCATGCCGATGGGCAGGACGATCCGATTATTCCCGAGGGCGTGCAGGTGCACCGGCTCGGCGGGCTTAAGATCAGTTCGGGCGTGGGTTTTCGCCTTTTTGGGCGCCGGGCGCGGCTCTGGTGCCAGCGCCACCGGCCCGATGTGGCCCATTCGATCACCGTCGCCTGGGCGGGGGATTTGTACCACCCGCAGGCGGGCGTCTACCGGGGCATCCAGGCGCAGGCCATCGCGGCGCGCGATTCGCAAGGACAGATGGAACTCAAGCGCTGGCTCCTGCGTCTTTCGAGCAAGCAGCGGACTCTGTTGGCGCTGGAGCGCCGGGCCATGCGCCCGTACGCCGCCGGCGGGCCCTGGAAAATCTTCAGCCTCAGCGACATGCTCTCGGTGGAATTTGTACGCTATTATGGCGTGGGTGATGCACGCCTGATTCGTCTGGATAATCCCCGCATGGATGAACTGCCCGATCTGGGCACGCTCGGGGCGCTGCGGGCCGGGTTCCGCGGGCATTACGGCCTGGCGGGTACCGATCGCGTGGCGGCCTTTGTCGGGCATGATTTCCGCCGCAAAGGCCTGCGCTGGGCTCTGGAAGCCATTGCCCGGTCCCGGACCGGCTGGAAACTCCTGGTGGTAGGCCTGGGAAAGTTTCGCGAGTATATCGAACTGGCGCAGCGCCTGGGCATCAGCACGCGGGTTAAATTTGTCGGGCCGACGCGCCAGATGGACCAGGTGTATGCCGCCGCCGATGCCCTGTTGCTGCCCACATTCTATGACAGCTATGGTTTTGTAGGTGTCGAAGCGCTCTCCTATGGGCTGCCGGTGGTCTCCACGCGTTTCCTGGGTTGCGCGCCGGTGATTGCCCGCAACGATCTGGGCTCCATTGTGGAGAGCCCCAAGGATGCCGCGGCCCTGGCCGAGGCGCTCGATATTCTGCCGGTCAGCGGCCGGGCACGCAGCGCCCTGGCGGCGCGCGCCCGGGAAGCCTCCGCCGGCATGACGGCCGACGAATTCATGCGGCAGACCCTGGCGGCTTACGAAGAATTCTGCGCCACCCGGAGCGGTGGCAGGAGCGGTGGTTGACGCATGACTGGCAGCGCTTATGAACTGCTGGGCGGTGGCATGGCGGCCGGCTACCTGCTCGGGTCGATCCCCTTTGGCCTGCTGATTGGCCTGAGCCGGGGGGTGGATATCCGCCGGACGGGCAGCGGCAATATCGGGGCGACCAACCTGGCGCGGGCCTTGGGCACGCGCTTCTTCTGGTACGCGTTTGCCCTCGATGCCGCCAAGGGCTTTGGGCCCACGCTGGTGGTGAGCGTGCTGGCGGGGCGGTGGCATTTGCCGGCGTGGCTGGCGCTGCTGACGGGGGTGGCGGCACTGGGCGGGCATATGTTCCCGGTTTATCTGAAATTCAAGGGCGGCAAGGGCGTGGCCACCAGTTTTGGCATGGTGCTGGGCATCTGGCCGGTCTATACGCTTGCCGGGCTGGGCGCCGGGGTGATTTTCCTGCTGGTGTTTTTATTATATAGGTACATATCACTTTCGTCCATTGTCGCAGCCCTGGGCTTTGGCGTGCTGGTGGCGCTGCTCGGGCTCTCCCGGGCCTCGCCGGTGTACCAGGAGTCGGAGAGTTTCCGCTACTGGCTGCTGGCGGCCGTGCTCTTTGCGCTGCTGATTATCGTCAAACACCGCGGGAACATCCGGCGCCTGCTGGCCGGAACCGAGCCCAAGTACGGGCGGCAGAAATAACCGGACCGGGAAAAATCGCGGTGGCCGCCAATAGCCGGTGGACTTCGACGGTCGGCGGCCTAGAATTGCCCGGGTGAGGTAGTGCCGGCACGCTGCCGGAGGGGGGGGGTATTATGGACATGGTGGGGGGTAAACTTACGTGGTGGCGGCGGCAAAGCTGCCGTGGGCACCGGGGTGTACCGCCATCCGGGCGGCGGGTGGGGGGCGGGTTCGGGCAACGATGGTTAACGGGCTAACCCCGCGGGGGCGCCGCGGCGGGCGGGTTTGCCGGGCCGGCGCGGGTCCGGCGAAATGGCCGGAACTCCGAGGCGTCAAAGTTGCCGCGTGCGTCAAGTGCGCCGCTCTGCTCATCATGTGATCTTGATAATATTGACATATAGTCGCGCTGCGGCGTGTTTCCGCCTGCCCAGCAATGTACGGCACAGGTTTTGTGGCACGCCCCACAGGCAAGCAGTTCCAGGGCTGCTCGCCGGGTGTGACTGGAGGGGGTCGGGGCAAAACTGGGAGCCCCAGGAGTTTTAGGAGAGAGCATGGACAGGGAACGCAGTTCTGGCCGGGTCAGCATGCGCGGCTTTGCTTCGATGGATAAGCAGAAGCAACGCGAAATCGCCAGCAAGGGGGGGCGGGCGGCCCACGAAAAAGGCACCGCCCATGAGTTTGATGCGACGGAAGCCTCGCAAGCCGCCAAGAAAGGGCACGAGCGCGGCACCGCCCATCAATTTACCTCTGATGAGGCCCGGGTGGCCGGGCGCAAAGGAGGCATGGCGCGGGCCCAGAATCGCCAGGTGCGGGCGGCGCAGTCCACCGGCGGCGCCCCGCCACCTTCCGAAGAATCCTTCGCCGGACACTTGGGTATACCGAGCGAAGGTACGCCATCACCGGGCGCGCCATGACCAGGGTGGTGGGGCGACGAATTTTGCGGACGGCTTGTTGGTGGCAGGATTCGGCCGCGCCCAGCGCGGTGGCCGCGGGGGCTGCGACCGGGGTGGACCTTTCCCAGGCGCACGCACGAACGCCCGGATGGCACCGGCAGGGCGCCGTCTGGCCGCCGGGCGTTGGGGGCACTTATGGCCGTGGATTACCGGTGCCGATCATGCTACGATAACCCTGCAAGATGTTTCTGAAAGGCGCTGTGGGATCCATGACTGTTACGTCGCACACTGCCCCCGCGGGGAGCGCGGTTTACCGGCCGCCGTTTGATATCCAGGCCGTTGTCGCCGGGCGGGCGCGCCTGACCGAACCGGAACTTCTGGAGCTTTACCGGCACGCCCCCTTGGCGGATCTGGGGCGCTGGGCGTTCGCCATGACACAGCGTTTGCACCCGGAGGATTACCGCACCTACGTCATCGATCGGAATATAAATTACACCAACATCTGTACTGCCCGCTGCACGTTCTGTGCCTTTAAGCGGAACGATCCCCAGGCCGCCGATGCCTATACGCTCAGCCGGGCGCAGGTCCATGAGAAAATACGGGAACTGGTGGCCATCGGCGGCACGCAGATCCTGATGCAGGGCGGCATGAATCCGTCCCTGCCCATCGAATACTACGAAGACCTGCTGCGTTCGATCCGCGAAGAATTCCCCACGGTGCACATTCATGCCTTCAGCCCGCCGGAATTTGTCGAGTTTGCCCGCTTTTTCAAGATGCCGGTAGCCGAGGTGCTGCGAAGGTTCCAGGCGGCGGGTCTGGCCACGGTGCCCGGCGGCGGCGGCGAAATCTTTTCCGAGCGCGTCCGGTCGCGCATCGGCCCGGGCAAATGCAGCGGCGAGCAATGGCTGGACGTCATGGCCGAGGCGCAGAAGCTGGGCATGCATGCTTCGGCGACCATGCTTATCGGCCATATCGAGACCATCGAAGACCGTATCGACCATCTCCAGCGTCTGCGGGCCCGTCAGGATTGGGCCCTGGCCAACGCGCCGGGCCATTACGCCGCCTTTATCACCTGGACCTATCAGCCCGACAACACGCCCCTGGATGCCAAGCGCAAATGGGATCCCGAGGCCGGCGTGCCCTATGCCTTTGACAACGGGCGCACGGTGCGCCTGGCCGACGCCAGCGAATACCTGCGCACGCTGGCCCTGAGCCGGTTGTACCTCGATAACATCCCGAACATGCAGAGCAGTTGGGTGACCATGGGACCGCGCATCGGCCAGTTGGCCTTGTTCTTCGGCGCCAACGACATGGGCTCGGTGATGATGGAGGAGAACGTGGTCTCGAGCGCCGGCACCACCTATCGGCTCGATGCCGAAATGATCTGCCGGCTCATTCGCGACGCCGGCTGGATCCCCGCCCAGCGCAACCAGTATTACGCCGTCCTGCAACGGCACGACGGCCCGGATTCCCCGGATCTTCAGCCGCGCCGGGCCGGCACCTTCCCGCCCCGCCAGCATCAGATTACGCCGGCAGAGGCCGCGGCCTATAAAACGATCGGCATTCCCATTGGTTCGTAAGTTTATTACAATCCCATCCCATGAGAACCGCCCTTGTTTATGATGCGTTGTTCCGCAATCACCTGACCGACGATGATCTGCCGGAAATCCCCGCCCGTTACGATTACGTTCTGCGCGGCCTGGATGCCGCCGGCTTGATCAGCGTCCTGGATCATGTGGCGCCGCGCCCGGCCACCCGCGCGGACCTGCTGCGCTGCCACACCGCGGACTATCTTGACCTGGCGGCGGCGGAAATAGCCGCCGGCCGGATGGAACTGAGCACCGGTGATGCCCTGGTCACCCCGGAATCCTGGGAGATTGCGCTGCTGGCGGCCGGGGCGGGCCTGGCCGCGGTCGATGCTGTCTGCACGCGCAGTGTGGATAACGCATTTTGCGTGGTGCGCCCGCCGGGGCATCATGCCACGCGCGATCGCGGCATGGGCTTTTGCATTCTCAACAACGTGGCCATTGCCGCCCGCTACGCCCAGGCGCAGCACCACCTCCGGCGGGTGCTGATTGTGGATTGGGATGTGCACCACGGTAACGGCACGCAGGATATCTTTTATGATGATCCCTCCGTGTTCTTCTTTTCCACGCACCAGGAGGATCTGTATCCGGTGGGCAGTGGCGGGGCCGGGGAAACCGGCACGGGCCCCGGCATCGGCACGACCCTTAACTGCCCGTTCCCGCCGGGTGCCGGCCGGGCGGAGATTCTCGGGGCCTTCCAGGAGCGGCTGGTGCCGGCGATGCGGGATTTCCGGCCGGAGTTGATCCTGATTTCCGCCGGGTTTGATTCACGCATCAATGATCCGCTGGGGCGGTTCAAATTGACCGATGACGACTTCACGGACCTCACGCAGTTGCTGATGGATATGGCCGGCCAGTACGCCGACAACAGGGTGATCTCGATTCTTGAAGGCGGGTATTACCTGCGCGGCTTGGCCAGCGCGGCGGCCGCGCACGTCGCGACGCTGGCGGATCATCACCGTTTTTGAGCTGCCGTGTGGCCGCGGGGGGGCCAAGATAGTCGTCATCGCCAATCGCCAATCGACAATGTCCGCGCCTCACACATTGACCCTCCGGCGCATCTGCACAGGGCTGAGGCCGAAGTGGCTGCGGAAGGCGCGGGAAAAGTGGAAGGGGTTGTCGTAGCCGGTGCGGGCGGCGATGGCTTGGACGGATGACGCCGTGCCCAGCAGCAGGCCGCGGGCCATATTCATGCGGCGTTCGCGCATGTAGGCGTAGGGGGTAACTTTGAAGGTCTGGGTGAAGCGGCGGTGGAAGTAGTTGGGGGCCAGGCCGGCCGCGGTGGCGATATGCGCCAGGCGGGGGTTTTCCAGATAGTGCTGGTCCATGTAGGCGATGGCCGGGCCCAGACGCTGGCGCACCGGATCGATCGCGGCCATGTGGCTCAGGTCGTAGTGCTCGAGGACCGCGGCGATCAAATCCAGCAGAAACGCATGAATGCGGTAGGACAGCGGCAGGGGGCGGTTGGCAAAGAATGGGGCGAACTGGTGCCACGTGGCCGCCCAATGGGCATAGCGGGCCGCCGGCCAGGCATGGGCCTGCGTGACATGGGAGAGCAGAAAGAACAGGTCCAGGGACCTGGGGATGAAATGGATCCAGTGGACATCCATCCGGCGGTCACACGCCTGGCTTTGCAGGTGGTAGCCGGGAATGAAATAGATGTGGCCGGGTTGGAGTCGGCAGGTTTGGGCGGCCAGGGAGAGCGTAGCCCGGCCGCGGACGGGGATGTAGACCTTGAAGCATTGATCGACCTGATCGGCGGCCTTGGTCCAGGTAGGGGTGCAGTGGTGGCAGCCGCCGGCGAGCAGTTGGAGGGTTGTATCACTCATGGCATGGGCTCCTGGCTGGTGCGGACACGTTTAGATTATGTATGTGGATGGTAAGTTTAGCTATGGACGCGGAATCGCATTATAAAGGATATTATGGTCGCATTATCCGCCTGTGGGAAGTGTTGTAAGGTTAAGAAGATACAGGATGCCGAGCGGTGGCAGGCGACGGTCGCCCATCGCAAAATGTCCTGATGAGGTGATTGATGCTGCACGATCCGAGCCATTACGAACCGCTGGCCCCGGCGGCGCCGATTAGCTTAACCGAGTTTGATACCACGGTGCTGCGCCAACTGGCGCGGGATGTGGCGGCCATTGCGGCCTTGCCGGTGCATCAGGAAAAGGCGGAACTGTGGCGGCGGCTCAATGAACGGCAATCCGTCCGGCCGATGGTCTGGATCAACGAGATCCCGTGGCACGAGATGAACGTGCAGAACGAACTGACCCTGCAAACGCAACACCCCTGGGCCCGCGACCAGGAGCGGGACCTGCGCCGGTTGCTTTACCAGTGGCGGCACATGCCCTGCGATATGATCGTCAACGATTACCTGAGTTGCCCGCTGGCGATCCACAGCACCGATTTCGGCATTATTGAGGATGTGGATATCGTGCGCACCGATGCGGAAAACGATATTGTCTCGCGCCACTTCCATAAGCAGATCTTTGATTTTCCGGACCTGGACAAGATCAAGCTGCCCAAGATCACGCATAATGTGCAGGCCACGGAGTTCTGCTTCCAGGCGATGCAGCGCGTGTATGGGGACATTATGCCGATCCGCAAGACCGGCCAGACACACATCTGGTTTACCCCGTGGGATTACCTGATCCGCTGGTGGGGGATCGAAGAGGCCATGTTCGACATGGTGGACCGGCCGGATCTGGTGCATGCCGCGGTGGAGCGCATCGTGGATGCCTGGATGGTGGAACTGGATCAGTTTGAGGCCCAGAACCTGCTTTCGCTGGACAACAACAATACGCGGATCGGCTCGGGCGGGTATGGCTATACCGACCAGTTGCCGGGCGCGGGGGCTGATCCGCGCCACGTGACGCCCAAGGATATGTGGGGCTGTTCGAACGCGCAGATCTTTTCGGAAGTTTCGCCGGAATTCCATTGGGAATTTGCCGCCAAGCATGACATCCGGTGGCTTTCCCGCTGGGGGCGTACGTACTACGGGTGCTGCGAGCCGCTGGATGGCAAAACCAGTGTGCTGGAGCGTATTCCGAATTTGCGCAAGGTCTCGGTAACGCCCTGGACCAAGATACCGCGGGCGGTGGAGTTGATCGGGCAGCGCTGGATCATGAGTCGCAAGCCCAATCCGGCGATCCTGGCGGAGGATGTGTGGCGTCCGGACCGGGCACGGCAACAACTGCGGGAGTTTTTGCAGGCGGCCCGGGGCTGCCATGTGGAATTGATCATGAAGGATATCTCGACGGTGCGGCGCCAGCCGGAGCGGCTGTGGGAATGGGCCAGGATCGCGATGGAAGAGGCGGAGAAGTTTGCTACTTAGCGTGGCTGAAGAACAACCACAGAGGCACAGAGAATTTCCCGGCGCGGCATGGCCACAACCAAAAAGCATAAACACGAAGGCACGAAGCCACGAAGGACCACGAAGAAAGACAACGAGAGGTCGCCACAGATAAACAAGATGAACACAGATATTACACAACGGGATGATGGGTCTGGAAATTTGCGCAGGGCGCGAAGAAATTGATGGATTGTGGCATAGAGATCGTGGGGTATTTTGGCGACTGTACCTAAAGGAGAATAAACAATGGATTGCAAGCGAATAATGGTTCTGATGGTGATGGGGGTGCTGCTGGGCGCGGGGTTGCTGGGGTGCGCGCCGCGGGAGCCGATTCATGCGTTCTGCGTGGACTTTAACTGGGGTCCGGGCGGCCCCAATGGGTTTGCCAAGCCCGGGCTCTGGGCCGATGCCGATCCGGCCCAGCACGTGGCCTGGTACGCCGGACTGGGGGCCAATGTGATCCAGACCTTCGCGGTCTCGTGCAACGGCTATGCCTGGTACAAGGGGGGGGCGATCCCCGCGCAGCCCGGCTTGCAGCACGACTTTCTACCGGAGGTGGTGCAACTGGGCCATGCCCGGCATATGCGCGTGATGGGCTATTACTGCATCGGCGCCAACACGCGCTGGGGCCTGGAACATCCGGCGCTGAGTTACGGAACACCCAGTGCGTATCATCTGCCGTTTACCGATGAATACCTGGATTACCTGGAGGCGGCGATTGCCGAGGGGCTGACGAAGAGCGGCATGGACGGGTTCATGGTGGATTGGGTATGGAACCCCAGCGACAAGGTGCGCAACGGCCCGTGGCTGCCGGCCGAAAAGCAGTTGTTCGAGAAACTCATGGGGCAGGCCTTCCCGGGCGAGGAGAAGCTGACGCCAGAGGCCAGGCTGGCTTACGAACGCAAGGCGAGCGACCGCTGCTGGCAACGGATCCATGCCACCGCCAAGCGGGTCAAACCAGGCTGCATCATCTGGCTTTCGTGCAATAAGGTGCGGGACCCCGTGATCGCCGGTTCACGGATGCTCAAGGAAGTGGACTGGATGATGGACGAAAGCGGCAGCCCGGAGGCCATGCAGGCCACGGCGCCGATGTTTGGCCCGCAGACTCGGCAATTGCTGTGTGTGGTCGGCTGGGGTGATCGGCACGACGCCCGCAAGATTTGTGCGGATGCCGCCAACAGCAGTTTTGGCATCTACGGATTCAGCCGGCCGACGGTCGATTCGCTGCCGCAGCCGATCACCAACTACCTGGGCGCAAGCCCGGAATCATTCACGGGCAATGATCGCAACATTGCCGTGCTGGCCCGCTGGTTCAACGGCAAAGCTCTGGTGGGCGCCGCTCCGGCGCCGGCCAGCCATGGGGCGCGGCCGACGGAAGCAGGGGCCGTGGATATGGCCAAGCGGGCTCAGGAACTCAAGAGCCTGCACTGGGGCATGTTTATCTGCTGGAGCATGAGCACGTTTTCCGGCAAGGAATGGACGCCGGGCGTCAAGGATATTGCCGCCTTCAAGGCGACGGAAGTGGATACCGACCAATGGGCCCGGACGGCAAAAGAGGCCGGCATGGGTTACATCCTGTTCCTGACCAAGCACCACGATGGATTTTGCCTGTGGGATACCAAGACGACGGCACGCAAAGTAACCAACGCACCACTGAAGCGCGATGTGCTGGCCGAGTTGCGCAAATCGTGTGACAAGTACGGCATCAAACTGGCGCTGTATTTTTCGGAAGGGGAGTTCAAGGACAACAAGGACTATCATCCCGGCGGCTATACGCCGGAGATGAAGAAGGCCCAGCTTAAGGAATTGCTGACGCAGTATGGGCCGATTGAGTACATCTGGTTCGATCATGCCCAGACCGACGGCGGCCTGAACCACGAGGAGACGGTGAAGTGGTGCAAGCAGTTCCAGCCGGGTTGTTTTATCGGGTTCAATCACGGCCAGAAGGCCGGGGACATCCGTCTGGGAGAGATGGGACGGCCGGGACCCGTTGCGCAGAAAACCGGCATTGGCGCGGACCACGGCGCGGAGAATTATCACGGGTATCTGCTGGCGGAATTTACCTATCCCATTTTGCCCGGGCATAAGGGTGGCGCCCAATGGTTCTATTCCCTGCCCCAGCACGACCATCTCTGTAAGCCGGCCGAAAAGCTCTACCAGGATTACCTGGGAGCCGTGAAATATGGCAACATCTTCTCCATTGACGTCGGCCCCGATTCCCGCGGCAAGCTGCGGGATATTGACGTCCAGACCCTGCGCCAGGTCGGGGAGATGATCAAGAATCCGCCCGCGGCTGCGGCGGCGCAGGGGCAATCCGCCAAGGCTTCGAGTGAGTGGGGGAAGGGTTACGCGGCGGCGGAGGCTATTGATGGCGACGAATCCACACGCTGGGGTGCGGCACCCGGGTCGCGCAGCGCGTGGCTGGAAGTTGACCTGGGCAAGGAGACGGAAATTGGCCGGGCCGTGGTGATGGAGATTGAATATCCGCGGACGCAGAAGTTCGCCATCGAGTACCAGGACGGCCAAACGTGGAAGACGCTAAGCACGGGCATGACCATTGCCGGTCGGCGCGTATACGACTTCGCACCCGTCAAGGCACGAAAGTTCCGGCTGAACATCCTGGCGGCCAGCGAAGTGCCGACCATCGAGGAATTCCAGTTGCTCCCGCCGGGCGGCAAGTTGCCGGCGTCCATGATCGCGCAGGAACAGAGCGAGGCGCGGGCAAAGTGGTTCCACGAAGCCAAATACGGCCTGTTTATCAACTGGGGCTTGTATGCCGTGCCCGCCGGCGAATGGCAGGGGCAGAAGATTCATGGCATTGGCGAGTGGATCATGCACAATGCCAGGATCCCGGTGAAGGAATACGAACACCTGGCCGATGGGTTTAACCCAGTCAAGTTTAATGCTGAAGAATGGGCGCAGTTGGCGGTGGATGCCGGCATGAAGTACGTGGTTTACGATTGCAAGCACCACGATGGCTTTGCGATGTATCACTCGCTGGTCAGCAAGTACAACGTGACCGATGCCACGCCCTGGAAACGCGACCCGTTCAAGGAATTGCAGGAAGCCTGCGCCAAGCGCGGGCTTAAATTCTGCTTCTACTATTCCCAGGCGACGGACTGGCACGAGCCTAATGGCGCCAACAACACCTGGGACTTTGCGCCAAACAACCAGAAAGAGTTTGACCAGTACCTGCGCGACAAATCCATGCCGCAACTAAAGGAATTGCTGAGTAATTACGGCCCGATCGGCCTGATCTGGTTTGATGTGCCGACGCTCATGACGCCCGAACGCTCCGGGCGTATCGCGGCCTTGGTGCGGTCGCTACAGCCCGATACGCTGATCAACAGTCGTTTGGGTCCGGGTGGTTTTCAGGATTACCAGTCGCGCGGGGATAACGAGATTCCACCGCACGTGGTGGGCGGGGCGTGGGAAACGCCTGCGACGCTCAACGACACCTGGGGCTACCGCAAGGACGATCAGAATTGGAAATCGCCGGGCGAGGTCTGTTTCAAACTGGTGGACATTGTCAGCAAGGGGGGCAACTACCTGCTCAATGTCGGACCGGACGCCCAGGGCGTGATTCCGCAACCGAGCCAGGAGATTCTGCGCACGGTCGGGGCGTGGCTGAAAGTCAATGGCGCGGCGGTATACGGCGCCGGGCCGACGCCCTTTGGACAGGAATATGGCGCCACCACCGAGGAAAAAGCCGAATGGGGCCGCAAGGTAACCGCCTCGGCCGGGCGGGCTTGGCGCTGCACCACTGGGCCTGGAAAGCTGTACCTGCATCTGTTCGAGTGGCCGAAGGCGACCTTTACGGTGGACGGGTTCCGGCAGGTGGCGGCCAAGGCGTATTTTCTGGCGGATGCGGGGCATAAGCCGTTGAAATTCGCGGCGGGCGATGGCAAATTGATCATTAACCTGCCGGAGTACGCCCCTGACCCGCTGGATTCGGTAATCTGCGTCGAGTTGAAGGACTAACAAGGTCAAAAATTGCCATCTAATGGACAAATCCAGCCATGGTTGACATGCGTTGGCGGACGGATACTCGCCTCTAGCCTATTAGAAATCAGGAGGTCGTCCCATGCTTAAGAAATATGTTCTGCATCCGGAAATCCTGGCGGCGCTGGCCAGTGCCGGGCATCTGGCCAAGGTGCTCATTTCCGATGGCAACTATCCGCACAACACCAAGCCGCACCCGCGGGCCAGGGTTATCTATGCCAACTTTGTGCCCGGCGTGGTCGATGCGGTGACCGTGCTTAAGATGGTGGCCGACCTGGTGCCGATCGAGAAGGTTGAAGTGATGGCGCCGGAACGGACCGGGCCGTATGCCATGGCGAGCGATCCGCCGATCTGGACGGATTTCCGCAAGGTGCTGGCGGAGATGAGCGATTACAAGGGCGTGCTGGTGGAACTGACCAAGCCGCAGTTCAACCAGGCGGCCCAAGTCGAGGATCTGTGCCTGGTGATCGCCACGGCCGAGACGCAGATATTTGCCAACGCCCTGATCACCATTGGCGTAGTGCGTTCGTAAGGCACCGGATTTCATGGCCGCGGACGGATGCTGTTTTTCGGCCCGGAAGGATGAGTACCATGACCAACCGCTGGACGTTGAAGGCGGGATATGCGGCGCTGGCAGTTCTGGGCACATGCCTGGCCGCCGTGTGTCCGGCGGCCGAACCGGCGGCCCCGCCGGATCGCACGATTGCCGCGGGACCGTTTCAGCCATCGATCGAATCGCTCAAGAAATACCGGTGTCCGGACTGGTTCCGCGATGCCAAGTTCGGTATCTGGGCCCACTGGGGTCCGCAGGCCGTCCCGATGGAGGGGGACTGGTACGCCCGCAACATGTACGAGCAAGGCAGCGCCCAGTACAACTATCACGTGGCCCATTACGGGCATCCGTCCAAGTTTGGTTACAAGGATGTGCTGGCGTTATGGAAGGCCGAGAAATGGGACCCGGATCAGCTCATGGCGCTCTATAAGAAAGCCGGCGCCCGGTATTTTGTGTCCCAGGCGGTGCATTGCGATAACTTTGATTTGTGGAATTCGAAGTTTCACAAGTGGAATGCGGTGGCCATGGGGCCCAAGCGCGACATCGTGGGCGACTGGCAGAAGGCCGCCCTCAAACAGGGTTTGCCCTTTGGCGTTTCGGAGCATGTCGGTTACAGCCGGTGCTGGTTCCAGACCAGTCACGGGGCCGACAAGACCGGACCGTTGGCGGGGGTGCCCTATGATGGAGCCGATCCGCAATGGCAGGAACTTTACCATCCGCCTACCTCCCGCAATGGCTGCGCGTACAGCGCCGATCCGGACTGGCACCAGGAGTGGTTTATACGCATGCGGGACCTGGTGGATCAATATCATCCCGATTTTCTGTATACCGATGGCGGCATTCCGTTTGGCAACGCCGGCCTGAGCCTGGTGGCGCACCTGTACAACACCAGCATCGCCGGGCACGGCGGCAAGCTGGAGGCTGTCTATACGAGCAAGGACTTGGGCAGCGGGATGTTTGCGGAGCGCGCATCTGTGCAGGATGTGGAGCGCGGCCTGATGCCGGGGATTTCGCCCCTGCCGTGGCAGAGCGATACCTCCAATGGCGATTGGTACTGCCGCCGGAACGATCACTATAAAACCGCCGGGGATGTGATTGGCCTGCTGGCCGATATTGTCAGCAAGAACGGCAACCTGCTGCTCAACGTGGTGCAGTACCCCGATGGCAGCCTGCCGCCGGAGTCGGCACAGTTGCTCGCGGACCTGGCGCCGTGGATGGCCAGCAACGGCGAAGCGATCTATGCGACGCGGCCCTGGCAGGTGTATGGCGAAGGCCCCACCAAGGCGGGCGCTGGCGCTTTCCAGGAAAGCTATACGTTTACCGCCGCCGACATCCGCTTTACGCAAAGCAAGGATGGCGCCGTGCTCTACGCCCTGGCCCTGGGCTGGCCGGCGGATGGCAAATTGACCGTGCGCCGGCTGGCCCGTGCCGCCGGCAAGGTGGATGCCGTAGCGCTGTTGGGCAGTAATGAAAAGCTGAACTGGCAGCAGACTGATACCGCCTTGGAAATCGCGCTGCCGGCCACGGCGCCGTGCAAGTTTGCGGTAGCATTTAAGATTTCCGGTGTGGATCTTAAACCGGCGCCGGTGACCGTACTGCCGCAGGCCGATGGCGCTATCGCGCTGCGCGCCGGCGACGCCGATATCCACGGCCCCACACCGATGTATGGGACGGATGCGGGCGTGCAGGAAGATAAAATCGGTTTCTGGAGCAGTGCCGCCGACTTTGTGTCGTGGGATCTGTTGGTGATTCGCCCCGGGCGCTATAAAGTCAGCCTGACCTACGCGTGCGATCCCGGGGCCGCGGGCAGTGAATTTGCCCTCGTCGTTGGCGCTACGCAACTTGCAGGCAAGACCGAGGCCACCGCATCGTGGAAGAAGTTTGCCACCCGGGAACTGGGGGTGATCACGATCGATAAGGCGGGGTTGCAGACCGCCACCTTTAAGCCGCGCACGGAAGTAGCATGGAAGGCGATCAACCTGCATTCTATTCGTTTGGAACCGCTGGCAAATGGAGACTAAGCACATGCAGACCACATGGACTTTATTGGCGGCGGTCGCGCTGGCCGCCTCATCGTTGTTGCCCGCCCACGCGGATGAGGCGGTGCCCGCCGGGCCGTATCAGGCGAACTGGGAATCGCTCCAGGCGCACAAGGATCCGGAGTGGTTCCGCGATGCCAAGTTCGGCATCTACACGCACTGGGGGCCGGTAACGGTGGGATCGGAGGATTGCCCCCATGGCGGCCAGTGGTATGGCAAGGAGATGTACGAGCCCAAAAACCCCGTGTTTGCGTTCCATAAGGAGCACTTCGGCGATCAAACCAAGGTGGGCTACAAGGACCTAATTCCGCTCTTTAGGGCCGAGAAGTTCAATGCCGACACGTGGGCGGATCTGTTCGCCCGCTCCGGCGCCAAGTTTGCCGGCCCGGTAGCGGTGCATCATGATAATTTTGCCATGTGGGATTCGGATATTACCCCGTGGAACGCCATGAAGATGGGGCCGCACCGCGACATCACCGGGGAGTTGGGCAAGGCGATCAAGGCCCGGGGCCTCAAGTTCATCACCACCTTCCACCACGGCTTTGCCTGGCGCTACTTCGAGCCGTCATTTGCCTACGATGGTGCCGACCCGCGTTATGCCAAACTCTATACGACCGCCCACAAGCCGACGGATCCGCCGTCCAAGGAGTTTCTCGACCAGTGGCTGGGGATGGTCAACGAGGTGGTCGCCAAGTATCAGCCGGACATGATCTGGTTCGACTTTGAACTTAAGAAGGTGATTACCCCGGAGTACCAGCAGAAAATGTTCGCCGATTACTACAACTGGGCGGCGGCGCACCAGCAGGAATCGGCGGTGGCGCACAAGTTCCGGGATATTCGGGAGCATACGGGCATTCTGGATTTTGAGCGCGGGCGCGAGGATAAGCTGGTGCCGTATCCCTGGCTTACCGACACGGTCCTGGCCGACTGGTTCAACAACAAGGCGACCCCGTATCGGTCGCTGGATTACATGGTGCAGGTGCTGGTTGATATTGTTTCGAAGAACGGCTGCATGCTGCTGGATGTCAGCCCGGCGGTCGATGGCACCATTCCCGAGCCGGCGCAGAAGATGCTGCTGGGCATGGGCGACTGGCTGAAGATCAACGGTGCCGCGATTTACGGGACGCGCCCGTGGCTGATTTACGGTGAAGGACCCACGCGCGGCAAGGGCGGCGGATTCAGCGAACAGCACGACCGCAATTTTACCGCGCAGGATATCCGGTTTACCACCAAAGGCGCCGTGTTGTATGCCATCGCCCTGGGCTGGCCGGCGGATCGGAAATTGAACATCCACACGCTGGCGGCGCCGGCGGGCAAAATTACCGCGGTAAGCCTGCTGGGTTCCAACGCAGTGCTGGACTGGAAGCAAACCGTGGCCGGGCTGGAGATCACTCTGCCGGAGCACAAGCCGTGCGAACATGCGTGCGCTTTGCAGATTACCGGCGAGAAACTCCAACCGGTGGCGCCGGAATCCGCCCTGGCGCCGGCGGCCGATGGTTCGGTGCTGCTGGAGCCTTCGACCGCGACGATCCATGGCGCGCAGCTCCGCGTGGAAACCAATAAAGGCCATGAGTACCTGGCGGCCTGGGATAAGCCCGACGAATGGCTGGCCTGGCAGATCCGCTTTCCCGGCGCTGGTCGCTACACCGCCAGCATCGAGTACAGTTCCGCCAATGGCGCCAGCGCTGTGAGCCTTTCGCTGGCCGGCCAGAAATACGCTGCGACCGTCCAGCCGACCGACGGCTGGTATGCCTACCAGACGGTCCATCTGGAACCGTTTTCCGTGCCGCAGGCCGGCAAGTTCGACTTGGAACTTCGCGTCAAGGATGCCACTGCATGGAAGCCCGTCAATATCCGGTCGATCAAACTGCTCCGCGCGGAATAAGTGCGTCTGAAGAACAACCACAGAGGTATAGGGATATGAAGCTTCATATGGGAAGCGGTGCCCGGTTGGCATTGGCGGCAACGTTGTATTTGGCCGGAACCTTTACCACGTGGGCCGGCGCGCCTTTTGAGCCGACTGAGGAATCGTTGCAGCATTACCAGTGTCCAGACTGGTTCCGCGATGCCAAGCTGGGCATCTGGGCGGTCTGGGGGCCGGAGTCTGTGCCGCAGGAGGGCGATTGGTACGCGCGGAATATGTACCTGGAAGGGAGCCGCCAGAACAAGTATCACGTGGCGCATTACGGGCCGCCGTCGAAGTTTGGTTTCAAGGACATTATTCCGCTATGGAAGGCCGAGAAGTGGGATCCCGAGCACCTCATGGGGTTGTATCAGAAGGCCGGGGCCAAGTACTTCTGCATGATCGCCATGCACCACGACAACTTCGATTGCTGGAATTCCGCCCACCAGAAATGGAATGCCGTCAACATGGGGCCCAAACGCGACATTGCCGGCGAATGGCAACAGGCGGCCAAAAAGTGCGGACTGCGTTTCGGCATGACCGAACACCTGGCGGCAAGCTGGTGGTTCTACAGCGCGGCCAAGGGGGCCGACAAGACTGGGCCACTGGCCGGTGTGCCGTATGACGGCACGGATCCCAGGTACGCGGACCTGTATTGGACCGGCAATGAAAAGCCCGAGGGGCACTATTACCTGCCCAACGCGCCGGACTTCGTCAAGCACATCTGGTTCGATCGCATCACGGACCTGATTGATCGTTACCATCCGGATCTGCTGTATTCGGACAGCCCGCTGCCGTATCCCGACGAGTATGGCCGGCGGTTGCTGGCGCACTATTACAATGACAACGCCCAGCAGCACGGCGGTAAATTGGAAGCCGTGTACAACTGCAAGCAGGCGGCCCAGGGGCGGTGGGTGCAAGATTTAGAGCGCGGCGTGATGGACAAGATTCACCCCGAGCCGTGGCAGACCGATACCTGCGTGGGGGGGTGGTATTACCAGCGTGGCGGCGGCTATAAATCGCCGGAACTGGTGATCCAGATGCTCTGCGATATTGTCAGTAAGAACGGCAACCTGCTGCTGAACTTCCCGCCGCGCCCCGATGGCACGCTCGATGAGAAGGAGTTGACGATTCTCGAAGCGATGGCGGCCTGGACGCAGGTCAACGGCGACGCGATCTTTGGCACCCGACCCTGGACAATCTACGGCGAAGGCCCATCCAAAGTGAAAAAGGGTGGGATGTTTAACGAAGGCAGCCTGCGTTACACGGCGCAGGATATCCGCTTTACCACCAAGGGCGCGAGTCTTTACGCGCTGGCACTGGGTTGGCCGGAGAACCACAAGATTGTCGTTAGATCACTGGCGACGGGCGCCGGCGCGATTGCGGGCGTTTCGTTGCTGGGTTGTGCCGACAAACTGAGTTGGAAGCAAACGGATACGGGCCTGGAGGTCACGCTGCCGGATACCAAACCCTGCGCGCACGCGGTGGCCTTCAAGATCGCCGGAACGGATCTCAAACCGGTGTCTGTGGCGACCGGCCAGGATGCCATCGTGCCGGATGCCACCGGGGCGCTGGTGCTGCCCGCGGCGGCGGCTGAGATCCATGGTGATACGCCCGTGTACGAACACGAGGGTGCCAAGGACCAGATCGGCTGTTGGGCCAATGCGGCGGATTTTGTGTCGTGGGAATGCAAACTGCCCGCGGCCGGCAAGTTTGCCGTGGAGGTTACCTACTCGTGCGCGGCTCCGGGCAGTGCGTTTGTGGTCGCGGTTGGCAGTCAGAAGCTTGTCGGCACGGCGCAGTCCACCGGTTCGTGGTCGACGTATACCACCGCCACGCTGGGCACGTTGACGCTCGATGCCGGGGCGCAGACGCTGCTGGTTACGCCGCGAACCCCGCCGGACTGGAAGGTCATCGGACTTAAGTCCGTGGTGCTCAAACCACTGGCGAAGGAATGAACGGGCACGGCAACGCATGCGGCGCCGGCTTTCATCCCTTGCTATAGCATTACCGGTGTCAGATACTCTCCGGCATGGCTCAACTTTCCGTTCAGCAAGCCTTTAATCTGGCGGTCCAGCACCACCAAGGGGGGCGTCTGCGCGCCGCCGAACAGCTTTACCGGCAGATACTGGACCAGGAGCCGAACCATGCCCAAACCTGGGGCAATCTCGGCCTGGCGCTGCAGGCCCAAGGTCAATTGGGCGAGGCGATGGCCGCCTATCGTCGGGCGGTGGTGTTGCAACCAGACTATGCCGAGGCTTACTGCAACCTGGGCAAGGCGCTCAAAGACCAGGGACAAATTGCCGCGGCGATTGCCGCTTACCGGCAGGCGGTTCGCATTAACCCCAACTATTCTGCCGCGTACAACAACCTTGGCAATGCCCTGAGAGAGATCGGTGAACTCGACGCGGCCATTGTTGCCTGTCGTCAGGCGATTGCGCTGCACCCCGACTTTCCCGCCGCCTATAGCAACCTGGGCAATGCACTCAACGATAAAGGGCAAATCGATTTGGCCATTGACGCCTATCGTCAGGCGATCGCGCTGGAACCCACCTATTGCAGTGCCTTTTATAATCTGGGCCTGGTCCTGAAAGATAAGGGAGAACGCGCCGCGGCGATTGCCGCCTTCCGGCAGGCGATTGCCCTGAAACCTGATTTTGTTGCAGCCCTTAACAATCTTGGCGTGGTCCTGAAGGATACAGGACAAATCGATGCGGCCATAGCCGTCTATCGTCAGGCTATCGCGCTCCAGCCCGCCTTTGCCAACGCCTATAGCAATCTGGGCATTGCCCTGAGAGATAATGGGGAACTCGACGCGGCCCTGGCCGCCGACCGGCAGGCGGTCGCGCTCAAACCCGATATTGCCGAAGCCCAGAATAACCTCGGCAATACGCTCAAGGACCGGGGGCAACTGGACGAAGCCATCGCCGCCTACCGGCAGGCCCTGGCCATCAATCCCAGATTTGTCAGTGCTCACAGCAATCTACTGCTTGGTTTGCACTACCACCCGACCAGTACGCGTGCGAGCTTGTTTCAGGAAGCACGCGACTGGGAACGGCAACATGCCGCGCCATTGCAGCATCACATCCGCCCGCACACCAATGACCGTAATCCCGACCGGCGTTTGCGCATCGGCTATATTTCGCCGGATTTTCGCGCGCATGTGGTGGGGCGCAATCTCCTGCCGCTATTCCGCCAGCATGATCGACAACAAATGGCCATCACATGTTATGCGCAGGTGTCGCGCCCCGATGTGTTGACCGGCCAGTTTCAACAGTGTGCCGACTCCTGGCGCGACATCACCGGGTGTTCCGCGGCGGCGGTGGCCGACCAGGTCCGCGCCGACCAAATCGATATTCTGGTGGAGCTGGCACTGCATACGGCACCGCAGGGCTTGCTGATCTTGGCCCGCAAGCCCGCGCCCGTGCAAGTGAGCTTCGCGGGCTACCCGGGCACAACGGGGTTAACCACCATCGATTACCGTTTGAGCGATCCGTACCTGGATCCACCGGGCAGGGATGAGGCGGCATACTCCGAGCAGACGATTCGTCTGCCCGATAGTTTCTGGTGCTACGATCCGCTGGATGAACGCGACGTTTCTGTGCATTCCCTGCCGGCACTCCAGACGGGCGCGGTCATGTTTGGATGCCTGAACAATTTCTGCAAGATCAACGAGGAAATCCTGGCGCTCTGGGCGCAGGTATTGCGGCAGGTGGCCGGTTCGCGCCTGGCGCTGCTGACCAAGCCGGGCGCTCATCGGCAGCGCACGGCGGAGTTTCTGTCCCGGCAGGGCGTGGCGCCGGGGCGGTTGGAGTTTCTTGATCATCGAGCGCGGCGCGACTACCTGGAAATGTATCACCGCATCGACTTGGGCCTCGACAGTTTCCCCTACAACGGGCATACCACGAGTCTCGATTCGTTCTGGATGGGCGTGCCGGTGGTGACGCTGGTGGGGCCGACGGCGGTGTCCCGTGCCGGGTGGTGCCAGCTATCGAATCTTGGTTTACCGGAACTGGCGGGTCAGACGCCCGAAGAGTTTGTGCGGATTGCGGTGGCACTGGCCCGCGATCTGCCGCGCCTGGCGGAATTGCGTTCCACGTTGCGTCACCGCATGGAACGTTCCCCGCTGATGGATGCGCCGCGGTTTGCGCGCCATATCGAGGCGGCATACCGCCAGATGTGGCGGGCGTGGTGTGCCCTGGAACCACCGCCGCACTGAAACGCGATACGATCAGGCCACCGCCGTTGGCGGTCGGCCTGCTTCCAGCGCTTGCTATAGCGTTTCCGGTGTCAGATACTCTTGGGCATGGCTCAACTTTCCGTTCCACAAGCCTTTGCGATGGCGGTGCAGCACCATCAAGCGGGGCGGTTGCCGCAGGCGGAAACCTTGTACAGACAGGTACTCGGCGCGGACCCGAACCATGCCGAGGCGCTGCATTTGCTGGGTGTTATTGCCCGGCAGGTGGGGCAGCCGGATCGGGCGGTGGAGTTGATCGGGCGGGCCATCGCCCTGGCGCCGGCGAATGCCGCAGCGCACTACAATCTTGGCAACGCGTTGCAGGACCAGGGGCAACTGGATGCGGCCAGCGGCGCATTTCGTCAGGCGGTGGCCCTTAACCCCACGATGGCGGAGGCCTGGAGCAACCTGGGGCAGACCCTGACGGCCAAGGGCGAATGGGACGCGGCGGTCGCCGCCTGCCGGCAAGCGGTGGCCCTGAATCCTTCCCTGGCGGCCGCCCGGAACAACCTGGGCATTGCCCTGAATCAGCAGGGAGACATTGACGCGGCTGGTTGCGCTTTTCGCCAGGCTATCGCGCTGCAAGGGAACTATGCCGAGGCCCATGCGAACCTGGGGGTGGCGCTCAAAGCCCAAGGTCGGCTGGATGAGGCGGTGGGGGCCTTGCGGCATGCGCTGGCCCTTAATCCTTCCCTGGCCGGGGCGCACAGCAACCTCGGGGTTTGTCTGAAGGATCAGGGCCAGTTGGACGCGGCGCTGGCGGCCTGCCAGCGGGCACTGGCGCTGGCCCCGGGTCGCGCCGATACCTGCGCCAACCTGGGCAATATCCTCAAAGACATGGGCCGGCTGGACGGGGCACTGGCGGCCTATCGGCAGGCCTTGGCGCTTAACCCGCGCAGTGCCGAAGCGCATAGTAACCTGGTGCTCGCGCTGCACTACCATCCGCGCTACGATGCCAAGGCGATCGCGGCGGAACAGCGCTGTTGGAACCAGCAGCATGCCGTGCCTTTGCGGACGTGCAGGGCGCCGCATGCCAACGATCGGCACCCCGAGCGGCGCTTACGCATTGGGTATGTTTCGCATGATTTCCGCGCGCACGCGGTTGGGCGCAATATCTGGCCCTTGTTTCGGCAGCACGATCGGGCGCAATGCCACATCACCTGCTATGCGCTGGTGCCGCGTCCCGATGCCTGGACGGCGCGGTTTCGGGCGCAGGCCGATGGCTGGCGCGACATGGCGGGTCTGTCCGCGGCGCAGGTCGCCTGCCAGATCCGCGCGGACGAAATCGATATTCTGGTGAACCTGACGCTGCACACCTCCACGCCGTGCCTGCTGGTCTTTGCGTACAAGGCGGCGCCGGTACAAGTGACCTTCGCCGGCTACCCCGGCAGCACGGGGTTGACCACGATCGATTACCGTTTGAGCGATCCGTACCTGGACCCGCCGGGCATGGACGAAGCGATTTATTCCGAGCAGACACTGCGCCTGCCCGAGAGTTTCTGGTGCTACGATCCCGTGGACGAACACGACATTTCCGTCGGTGGCCTGCCGGCGGGGAAGAGCGGTGTGGTTACGTTCGGGTGCCTGAACAATTTTTGCAAGATCAATGAGGACGTGCTGGCGCTTTGGGCGGCGGTATTGCGGCAGGTGGCCGGCGCGCGGCTGCTGCTGTTGACCCGGCCGGGCGCCCAGCGGCTGACGACGGCGGAGTTTATGGTGCGCCAGGGGGTGGCGGCGGAGCGGCTGGAATTTGTCGATCCCCGGCCGCGGCGCGACTATCTGGAGTTGTATCACCGCATCGACGTGGGGCTCGACAGTTTCCCCTACAACGGGCATACCACGAGTCTTGATTCGTTCTGGATGGGGGTGCCGGTGGTGACGCTGGTGGGGCCGACGGCGGTGTCCCGTGCCGGGTGGTGCCAGCTATCGAATCTTGGTCTACCGGAACTGGCGGGCCAGACGCCCGAAGAGTTTGTGCGGATTGCGGTGGCACTGGCCCGGGATCTGCCGCGCCTGGCGGAACTGCGTTCCACGTTGCGTCACCGCATGGAACGTTCCCCGCTGATGGATGCGCCGCGGTTTGCCCGTAATATCGAGGCGGCATACCGCCAGATGTGGCGGGTGTGGTGTGCCCTGGAACCACAGGGGCCATGAAATGCCGCAAAATCTGGCCACAGCCAACGGTTCATTAGACCGGACACAAAGCCGTTACCGTGAGGTCACGGTTGAAGGGCGCAAATCATTCGCGGCCCTGAACCGTGAAGGAATGCCGCCATGGCGCGATCAGGGCGTGGCAGATGATGCCTCCGCGGGAAGCAGTTTCTGCTCTGCCAGCCATTGCAGGGATTGGGTCTGCCACGCGTCCCAACTGGGACCGTGATAGCCATTGAGTCCGTGGCCGCCGGTGGGCAGTTGGAGATACTTGGCCGGCACCTTGTGCGCTTGCAGGGCCTCAAAGAACATCTGGCTGTTGCCCGGGGGCACTACCCGGTCATCCTGGGCATGGGCCAGGAATGTCGGCGGGGTCTGGTCGGTCACCTGTTTATCATTGGAAAATAATTCGATGGCCTGGTCGGTGGGGGTTTTCCCCAGGAGGTTGGTTCTTGTTCCGCCATGCCCCAACGGCCCCAGGGTGATAACGGGGTAGACCAGGATGGCGAAATCCGGCCGCGCGCTCATCTTGTTGATCGGGTCGGCCGCCTGTGGGTCGCCACCGTCAAAGTGCGTCGCGGCGGTCGATGCCAGGTGGCCGCCGGCGGAAAACCCCATGATCCCAATGCGCTGGGGATTGCAATCCCACGCGGTGGCCTTGGCGCGAACCGTGCGGATGGCCCGCTGGGCGTCGAGCAGCGGAACCATGGACTTTCCGTGCGGGAGGCGGTACTCCAGGACCACGCCGACGATGCCATGGGCGTTGAGCCAGCGGGCAATGCCGTGTCCTTCGGGTTCGATGACCAAGCCGCCGTAGCCCCCGCCCGGGCAGATCACGACGGCGGTGCCATTGGCGGCAGCGGGCCGATGCACCGTAATGAAGGCGTTGGCGGTCATAAAGGTTCCATCGCCGACCGGAGCCTGATCGGGCCAGAGGGCGATCCGCTCGGCTGGGGGCGTGCTCGGGGCGGCGGTGGCCACAGGCCGGGTAGAAAGGAGCAAGAGCATCAGGAGTGCGAGCAAGCGGAGACCGTAACCAGGGCGGGGAGTTAAATGCGTTCGGTTCATGCGTTCCTCAAACAGGTACTCAATATCGTCAGCGTGCGGATGCCGAATCCGGATCTATTTGTGTCCGGCGAGGCTTTCGAGCAGCCACGCCATGTTTTCGCCCAGCACCTGCATGGTGCGGAGGCCTTCCTCATCCTTTTGGACATCCCCCTTGTCCCGGCCAATGCCGACGTTCCAGTAGCAGGAACCCGGCACGATCATCTGGCTGATCAGGAAGAAGTGATTGATCGAATCAAACGCATGGATTTCCCCCGCCCGGCGGACGGCAATGACGGCCGCTCCGACCTTGCGTTTAAGCAGGCCGCCATTGGCCCCGGCCACGAAGCCTGCCCGGTCAATCAGGGCTTTGGTCTCCGGCGTAATGTCGGCAAAGTAGGTGGGCGAGCCGAGGATAATGCCGTCGGCTTCGATCATCTTGGCGAGGCACGTATTGAGGATGTCGTCGTCGTGGGCGCAGCATTCGTCCTTGGTCTGGCGGCAGGCATAACACCCCCGGCAGCCGTGGATCTCCGCGCCGCCGAGTTGCACAATCTCCGTCTGGATGCCCCGGGCCTTGATCGGCTCCAGGACGTGCTGGAGCAGGATGCTGGTGTTGCCGTCGGGGCGGGGACTGCCGTTGAAGGCGATGACTTTCATAGGGGGGCTCCGGTTAAAATGCACCGTTCATAATTGGGTGCGGTCATTATATAGTGCCTGCGTTCTTTCGGCCCGTTACAGGAGCCATTTACCGCGCGTGGGATCAGAGGTGGCGGAGGTGGAAGCCGCCGTCGATGTTGAGGACTTCGCCGGTGGAGAAGGGGAGCAAGCCCTGGGCGATGGCGACGACGGCTTTGGCCACATCGGCCGGGGTGCCCCAGCGGGGGATGGGCGTCAAACCTTCGGCGATGAGTTGATCGTACTTGGCCTGCACCGGGGCGGTCATATCCGTCTGGATAATACCGGGCCGGATTTCGTAGACGTTGATGCCGTCGGCGGCGAGGCGGGTTGCGAAGAGCTTGGTCATCATGGAAAGACCGGCTTTGGCGATGCAGTAGTCGCCGCGATTGGTGCTGGCGGCGTAGGCGCTGATGCTGCTGATGGTGATGATGGCCGGGGTGTACGATTCGGCGGCGGAGGAGGAAGCGGTGGTGCCGCGGATGTTGGCAAGCATTTCGCGGGCGACCAACTGCGTGAGAAAGTAAGGGCCTTTTAGGTTGATGGCAATGAGGCGGTCGAAGCTATCTTCGTCGGCCTCGAGCAGATCGGCCCGCACCGTGGGCGCAACGCCGGCGTTGTTGACCAGTAAGTCGATGCGGCCGAAGACCCGCAGCGTTTCGGCGACCAGGCGCTGGCGATCGGCATCAGAACTGATATCAGCCTGTACGGCGATGGCCTGGCCACCAGCAGCGGTGATGGCGGCCACGGCCTGCTGGGCGGCAGGGGCGTTGCCGGCGTAATTGACCACGACATTCCAGCCCAGTTGGCCCAGGGCTTCGGCAATACCGCGGCCAATGCCGCGACTGCTGCCGGTGACGAGCGCACTGTTGCGGGTCATCAATTATCCTTTCCGGGCAGGAGTTCCGGCACGGCCACCCAGGCGCGCTTCTGCCAGCTTTCCACACCCTTTTCCGCCAGTTGCACGCCCTTGGCGGCCTCCAGCAGGTTCCAGGGGAAGGGCGTATCGCCCACGACGTGCTTGAGAAACAGTTCCCATTGAATCTTGAAGGCGTTGTCGAACACCTGCTGGCCGGGCACTGCGCTCCAGCCCTCGTAGAAGTTGATAGGCTGATCGACATCCGGATTCCACACTGGGCGCGGCGTATTGTTGTATTGCTGGGAAATGCAGTTCCGCAGGCCCGCGACGGCCGAGCCATGGGTGCCATCGACCTGGAGGGTCAGCAGGTCATCGCGGCGCACGCGCACGGCCCAACTGCTGTTGAACTGGGCGATAATGCCGTTGGCCAGTTCGAAGGTGGCATAGGCGGCATCGTCGGCGGTGGCGGCGTAGGGTTTGCCGTTTTCATCCCAGCGCTGGGGAATGTGGGTGGCGCCCAGGCAGGAGACCGCCTGGACCTGGCCGAAGATGTTGTCGAGCAGATAGCGCCAGTGGCAGAGCATATCGATGATAATGCCGCCGCCATCTTCCTTGCGGTAGTTCCAACTGGGACGCTGGGGCGGGATCGTGTCGCCTTCGAAAACCCAGTAGCCAAACTCGCCGCGCACCGACAGGATGCGGCCGAAGAAGCCGGTGGCGATCAACTGCTGGAGTTTGCGGATGCCCGGGAGCCAGAGTTTGTCCTGCACGACGCCATTTTTGACACCGGCGCTTTGGGCGCGGGTAAAAAGTTCCACGGCGTCGGCGGTGCTGGTGGCGGTGGGTTTTTCGCAGTAGATATGCTTGCCGGCGGCAATGGCTTGTTTAACGGCGGCCACGCGGCGCTCGGTGATTTGGGCGTCAAAATAGACGGGATAAGCGCTATCCGAGAGGGCGGCGTCGAGGTTGGTACAGGTGCGGGTGGGGACGTCGGCCAGTTCGGCAACTTTACGCAGTTTGCCTTCGTTGCGCCCGACCAGCAGCGGATCGGGCATGATGATTTCGTCGTCGGAGAGTTTGACGCCGCCTTGCTTGATGATGGCGGCGATGGAGCGCACCAGGTGCTGGTTGGTGCCCATGCGGCCGGTGACGCCGTTCATAATGATGCCGAGGCGATGGGTTTTCATATTGGCTCCTTGATCTGTCCCGCAAACCACAGAGGCCCAGCGCGGCAGGCCGCAACGAAAAACCTAAACACGAAGCCACGAAGTTGCCAAGACGCACGAAGAAAGGCAACGCGAGGGAACCACAGAGGCACAGAGACGCAGAGGTTTGCACAGAGAGTGCTTCACTATCTTCGTGACTATAAGGTTTCTGGCCGGGCGATGCACTGCTGAGAGGCTCCTACGGGCAAGGGTGGCGTTGTTCCCGTGCCGGCCTGGGGCAGCGTACCCGCAAGTTCCTGGCGCCAATGGGCGACAGCGCCGGCGGGGCCGTAGACATACATCATGATTGCCGGCGTGGTGCCGATGTTGGTTAGCTGGTGGAACACCTGAGTGGGAATATAGGCGGCCTGCCCGGCGGTGAGGGTTTGGCGTTCGGACCCAAGGCACATTTCGCAGGTGCCTTCGATGATGAAATAGACTTCTTCCTGTTCCTGGTTATGCCAGGGGACTTGGCCGCCGTGCGGTTCGAGCACGACGTAGCCCATGGCAAAGGCTTTGGCCTGGATGGGCGCGGCGCCGCCGACGAGGTTGCGGGTGCAGCGCCGCGCGGGGTAGGTGCGGCCGGGGATCTGTTGGATATCGGCGATGATCATGGGGTGTTCCTTTCTGCCGGGAGACCGGGGGTGCCCGGGGCGTCAAAGAAACAGTAATAAGGGCCATTGGCGGCCAGGCGTTGCAGGTAGACGCCCAGCTCCAACAAATGATAATCCCCCCACAGGCTCGATTGGCCACAGGGGACCTGTTGCCCCGCGGGGATCTGATCCCAGCCATTGGGCCGGTGGTAAACAGAATGCAGCAGCAAGCCTTCATGCTTTGGATCGGTGGCGAGGTAGGCATCGGTAAGCAGCGTGCGGGCGATGGTGAGGCCGGCGGCGGTGTAGCGCTGTTTAGCGCCGTCGCACCGCGATGCACGGGCGCCAGGGGAATCCGCAACCGAATGGTGCGCATCGCGCTGGTCCAGATACCGGCCGAGGCGTAAGAGTCCCTGGGCGGCGATGGCGGCGGCGGAAGCATCAACCGGTTCATAGGCATTAAACGGATCGGCGGGGCGGGTGCGGAAATCCGCCAGGTGCGCCAGGCCCGGAGCACCGGTATCCCAGTAGCAGATGCCATCAGCGGCGGCCGCCTGATCGATATAAAAATCGCAGGTGGCCAGGGTCGCCTGCTCGAAGGCGACCCTGACCTCTGGTGGTAGGACATCGGCCCCCGTGGCAGCCAGGGCGGCGAAAAATTCCAACTGTTCGGCAAAGCCGAGCATGGCCCAGGCCAGGCCGCGGGTCCAGGTGGAAAATGGCGAATACCCCTGCTGGCTGTTGGGGCAGCGGAAGCGGCCATCATGGGTGTTGAAAATCGCCTCGTGGGCAGTGCGGCCGCGGCGGGCCGGCGTATCGTAATGGTCGCGACCGGCGCCGTAATAGATGTTGTAGCGGGCGGTGGTCAGCCCGTGGGTGACCACGCGGGAAAGCAGGGAGATGGTGGTGTCGTTTTCCCCCAGCAGGACATGGCCCAACTGGTGGGCGAGGCCCAGGATGCGCAGCGTGCGCAGGGTGTCGACAAAGAGCGAGTGGGGGCCGTTGAAGGAATAGATATAGCCGAAATTGTCGGCGGCGGGCGACCAGCGTGCTGCCTGGGTGCCGGCGGAGGCCTTGATGGCCAGTTCGTAGTATGCGAGTTCCCAGGCGTTAAACGGGATGCGGCCTTCGCGCATCAGGCGGCGCAGGTTGCCGTAGGTAGAGAGGTTGTTAAAGCCGTGATCATGCACGCCGTGGTGGGTGACATGGGCGGCCATGCGCTGAGTGATGCGGCCCCGGCCAAGGTCCAGCAATTCGTGCTGGCCGGTGGCATCAAAGGCGAGCAAAGCCAGGCCGTACAGGAAGCCTTCGGTCCATTGGGTCCAGCCGCGGGTGGTATAGTGGCCGTCAATGGTGCAGACGGGCGTACCGCGCGTGGGATCCCATGTGCGGTCCAGGTGCAGGGCTTTGCGGGCGGCCAGGTCGAACAGTCGCGTCAGGGGAACCGCCAGGTCTGCGGGGGTCAGATTTTGGGCGATCTGCATGCCAAGCCCTACATAATTGGCGGTTCAATGCTCCGTTATGTTTACCAGGCCGATATCGACGCCTTGGCCGCCGATGGTCTGGTGCACGTGGGCGGCCAGCGTGATGGTGGCACCAGGTTTAAGCAGGGCGCGGGCGGCCGGCTCAATTTCCAGGGCCTCGTAGCTGTTGTTATAGCCGCCTTCCCGTGCGGCGAAGACGCCGTTGATATAAATATCGACGTCTTCGTCGTGATAACAGGTAAATTGCAGATTACTGAAATTGCCTTCCGGCATCACAAATACGCGGCGAATCCAGATGTCGTCCGTGCGCCAATTGATGCGGGCCTTGGCCTTGGGGGCATCGCTAAAGGCCCCGCGGCCGGTCTTCCAGGCCTTGTCGTCGAAGTCTGGCTTGGACCAATCCGCGGCGGGCTTGGCGGTCGTGTAGTGCCATTCCTGCGGTTCTTCCACGGCCGTTGGTACGACGATGCTCACCTGCGGTTTGGTCGGCAGCGGGGCCCAGTTACCAACTTTCTGCTGGTCGGCCGAGGCCCACTTCTTCCACGTGGCCTGGTCGGAGAGCATTTTGATGAACAGGCCGCCGATCACCGGGCGGGCATGCATGCCGCCGCTGTGGACATTGTCGGTGTTGAACGAATCGGACAGGGGATCGCGCGTGGTGGTCTCGTTGAAGTAGTCGTAGAGCGGGGCAATAAAGCCTTCGAAGTCTTCCGGCTTTTCGGCCATGGTGGCCACCCAGAACGACCAATCGGTCTTGGTGAGCTTAGTGCGGGAATCGAGCGGCAGGCCGTACTTCTGCATCACGGTCTTGTAATGGGCGATTTCGGCGCGGGCCACTTCGGGCGGGAAGACATTGAGCCCCAGAAGTTTGTCCCAGACCAGGTTGTATTTCTGACTCCAAGTGTGGGGCTTATCAAAGGCCAGGCGATAATGATCGCCATCGGCGGCGGCGGTCATCCAATGCTGGGCATCGACCCGGGCCAATTTGTCGTAGCGTTCGGCGTTGGCGGTATCGCCACGCATGCGGCACAAATCGCCATAGGCCGCCAGCGCCACGACCGCCTTGACCGACAGATTGGCGTTGTGCGCCAGGTGTCCCATGAAATCGTCGGTGCAAAGCTGGTTTTCCGGATCGAGGCCGAACTGTTCCAGGAAGGCCGCCCACTTGGTCAGTGCCGGCCACCAGCGCGTGACGAAATCGGCGTTGCCTTCGGCCTTGGCAATCGCATCGCACAGGATGAGCATATTGCCGGATTCTTCCACCGGCATGGCTTCGCCGCCGTCATCGGTGCCGCGGGCGATCGGGTAGGTGCCCAGGTCGTGCGGGGCACAGGGGAACTTCCAGCGCGGCGAGGCGCCGTAATCAAGAATGGGCACCAGCGACGCCTTGGCCAGCGCGGGGCTCAGGAACACGAAGATCGGATCCTGCGGGAAGAACACATCGGTGGTGGCAATGTCGCCGTTGGAGGTGTTTTCCTTGGTGAACAGGAGCGGCTGTTTGCTGGCATCCGCGGCCAGACCATTGGCGGCCAGGCACTGGCGATACGCGGCGGCGGTGACCAGGGCGTAACGCGCGCCGCCCACCCGTGTCATGTCGGCCATGAGCTCCGTGTCAAACTTGGTGCAGCGCTCAACCATGGACGGATAATCCTGTTCGGCCGCCTGGAGCATATCGGCGGGCTCGGCGCCGTTGCGCCGCCAATAGGGTCGCAGGTTCTTGCGGAAGTACTTGATCGCATAGATTTCGTCGTAGGCGACCATGGCGTGGCGGGCGACCGGTGCGGCGGAGACTTTGCCCAAGTCGAAGGTCATGGCCAGCACGGGCTGATCCTGATTGGTCGCCCGCGGCATATTGGCATCGTCGGCGGCGGGCAGAGTGCCGGTGCCGGCAAAGGATTCCAGGAGGGTCTGGTCGGGGCCGATGGCGGCCTTGGTTTCCGCGGCCGGGGCGGCCAGGTAGGCATAGCCCCAGTTGATGCGATGATCATCGCCGGCGGAGCCCAGGACCGGTTGCTCGACGGTGCCGACGCGCAGGGTGGTCAGGGGCCCGGCGGCGGCGCGGGCCCAGGTGACTTGTTCGGTGGGCACGTTGACGGTGAGCTGCGAACTTACCGAGTCATAGACGGATACGCTGTGCGCGGCACCATCAACCGAACGGACCTGCCAGGTGATGTAGCTCAACGGGCGGGAGAGCGCATCGAGGTCGTTGGGCAGGGCGGCCGTCATGAACGTCAGGGTGATGTGGACGCCGGTATCTTCAAATTCATAGATCGAGCGCGTGGGCAGGACCTGCACGCTGACCTGCGGGAAGGCGGGGATCTCCCGGGGGGCATTGCCCATGAGGCGGTAGGTTTTACCGTCGATGCGGACGAGACTGCGCAGGGGGTGTTCGTGGCGGGTCCAATGCCGCGTGTTCTCATCGGTCAAATGATCGGCCTCGGACCAGATGCTTAAGTAGGGGTCAAAGGTTACCAGCGGCACGGCAGGCGGGCGGAACGTGAGGGGCGAGGCGGCGTGGCCGGGCATGGCCGAGGCGGCGAGGGCGATACCGGCGGCCAGAAGTATCCGGCGGGCGGAAAAGTTGAACGACATAAGTGGACTCCTGTGTGTTGCACGAAACGCCGAGGGGGTACTATAACGCCCCGTGCCACGCCCCGAAAGGGTGGACTCGATTACGGTGGACTCGAGTACCGTGCTGGCTGGTCACCCCCACGGCGTGCGGCGTTAGCTTTCCCTCATGATGCAGCGCTCACGACGGCGTCATCGCTGTCCTTTTCCAACTCCAGCCGGATGTCGGTCTGTTGGCGCGGCCGCTTTACGGCCGGGGCGCGTTTGGCGGGCTTGCCTTCCGGCGGTGGGGTGGCGGCCGGATCGTAATGGGGATTGCGCGTTGGTTCCAGGGCCCCGGTATCCTTCAGGAAGCCGGTGATCAGGCCGTTGAGTTCCTGCACCAGTTCGGGCTTATCGGCGGCGCGGTTCCTGGTTTCGCCGATGTCATCTTTCAGGTTGTACAATTCAAAGCGGTCGGACTGGTCCGGGTTATCGCAGAAAAAGCGGATCAGTTTCCAGTCCCCGCGGCGCACCCACGTGGCCGGCAGGGCGCCGGTGGCGGGGGTGTAGTGCGGAAAATAGCAGAACACCGTATCGCGCGGGGCGCCGGTGCCGCGCAGGGCCGGCATCTGGTCGACGCCGTCAAACTTGACCACTTCTTTGGGTTTTACGCCGGTCATGTCCAGCAGGGTTGGATACCAGTCGACACTCGATAGAAATGCGTCGCTGCGGGTTGCCGGTTGCACATGCCCAGGCCACGCCACAATGCACGGTTCGCGCGTGCCGCCTTCGTAAAGGGTGGCCTTGCCGCCGCGCAGCGGCGCGTTGCTGGTGGGGGGGATACCCGCGACACGGTCATACATGTTGCCGCCGTTGTCCGAGAAGAACACGATGATGGTGTTGTCCGTCAGCTTCATTTCGTCGAGCGCATCGAGCAACCGCCCGACATTCTCATCGAGGCTTTGCACCATGGCACCGTAAACCGGGCAGCGCTGGGGATCATTCGGGTCGGCTTTGGCACGGTACTTTTCGGTCAGGCTGTTCTTGGCATCAAACGGCGCGTGCACCGAAAAGGCCCAGTAGTTAAGAAAGAACGCTTCGTCCCGGTGGGCCTGGATGAACTTGATCGCCTCGCCGGCCATGCGGTCTTCGATGTGTTCGCCGGGTTGCCCGGTGAACTTGAGTGCGGGCGGGAAATGCCAGGGTGCCACGTAAGTGCCGGCCGGGCCCGGGCCAGGATAATGCGGCACATCGACATCAAAGCCCTGCTGCAAGGGGCTGTAAGGCTCGGGGCCCAGGTGCCATTTGCCGAAATGGCCGGTGGCGTAACCGGCATCATGCAGGGCTTTTCCCAGCGTGTAATAGTTCGTTTTAAGCCGCGAGGCGCTGACGGTCTGGAGCGCCGGATGAAACGCCGGGCCGTTGGTCGTCAGTTTGGCTTCCAGGCGGGCCTCGGGTTCATGGCAGCAGGGGGTGGTGATCCCGATACGTGCCGGGTACAGGCCGGTAAGGATGCTGGCCCGCGTCGGCGAGCAGAGGGGATTGGCGGCATAAGCGTTCGTGAACGTCATCCCGCGCTGCGCCAGCCGGGCGATATTGGGGGTTTCATAAAACTTCGTCGTTCCGTAGAGCGTCGTATCGCTCCAGCCCAGATCGTCGGCCAGGATGAACACCACGTTGGGCGGGCGCGCTGCGGCGCAGGCTGGGGGTATCGAGCCGCTCAAGGCTGCGGCGACAAGGGCAAAGATCAGTGTGTCGGGTGCCTTCATGGAAAGCTCCGGTAAGCGTCAGGGTAGTTGCGGAACGGCAGCCACTATACCGCAACGCCGCGGAAGAGTGCACTGCGGCGCGGGGGGGGGGATGACCGGTCGGGCATGCCCGTTTTTACAGGGAAAGGGCAAAGACTGGTACGGCGGTGACTTCAGGGTGCCATGTTTAACGGGGAAGGGGCCCCGTTAAGCATGCTGCGGGCCGACCGCATTGGCCGGCCTTCGCGAAGCGCACCGGCATGCCCAGCGGGGCCCGCCCCCACTGGGCATGGCACCCTGCGTTTCCTGGAAAGTAACGCGAGAAAAATTCTCCCGATGCAGTAATATTCCGCGCAAGGCGTTAACATTAGACAGGCTTCCGGGGGCGGTGGGTTGGCCAAAGTCCCCGTGGGCCGTCCCGGTTTCGGCCGGTCGTTTGCCGTGTTCACTTTCTTTTGCGAGGGTCTTAATGCGTTACGTTCTTCTGGCGGCACTGGCTCTGGGTATGTCTCTATCACCGGTACGGGCCGATGCGCCCAAGCCCATCCGGGCGCTGTTCATCTGCGGCGGGTGCTGTCACGACTACGTCCACCAGAAAAACATTATCACCTTGGGGATCGCCGACCGGGCCAACATTGTCTGGGTGATTGCCCATGACCCGGACAAGAGCACCGGCCACCTCAACCCGATCTACGCCAGTGCTGACTGGGCCAAAGATTTCGACGTTATTGTGCACGATGAGTGCTCGGCCGACGTGAAGGACCTGGCGGTTATCGCCAAGATCCTCCAGCCGCACAAGGATGGCTTGCCGGCCGTGTTCCTGCATTGTGCCATGCACAGCTACCGCAGCCAGGGGTGGCCCAAGGAGGTCACGCCGTGGTTTGAATTGACCGGCTTGCAGACCACCGGGCATGGGGCACAGATCCCCATCGCCATCAGCTTCGTGGACAAGGAAAGCCCCATCACCAAGGGCCTGGAAGACTGGACGACCATTCACGAGGAACTCTATAACAACATTGCCGGCAAGCTGCTCGATACCGGCCATCCGCTGGCGCGCGGCAAACAGACGCTCAAGGGCAAGGACGGCGCGGAAACCACCATCGACAACATCGTCGCCTGGACCAACACCTACAACGGCAAGACCAAGGTCTTTGGAACCACCATCGGCCATAACAATGAGACCTGCTCCAATCCGCAATACCTCGACCTGGTTACGCGCGGCCTGTTGTGGACGACCGGCCACATCACGGATGACGGCAAGCCGGCGGCAGGATATGAGGCGAAGAAATAACGCCCCATGGTGCGCGCGTTTGGTCATTTAATCATTGATCCTTGGAAATTGATTCGTCATTAGTCATTAGTTATTCGTCATTTGACGGAATCGTGTTTCTACTACCCTAAACGAAAGAAGGATGCACGTATGGATAACGGATCGGTATCGCGTAGAGGTTTTCTCAAATCATCCGCCATGGTCGCCGGCGCGGCCCTGCTGGCGGACGTTGGAACCCGGAGCGTTTTCGCCGCCGGGTCTGACACCCTCAAGATTGGCTTGATCGGCTGCGGCGGCCGGGGCACCGGCGCCGTGCACGATTGCATCAAGTCTTCGCCCGGCATTCAAATCATTGCCGTGGCCGACCTGTTTGAAAACCAGGCCAAGGGTGCCGCCAAGAACTTTGCCAAGCTGGGCGAAGCCTGCAAGATCCCGGACGATCATGTATTCTGGGGTTTTGACGCCTATCAGAAGCTCATCGCCACGGATGTGGATATTGTCCTGGACGCATGTGCCCCGGGCTTCCGTCCCGGCCACCTCTTGGCCGCCGCGCAGGCCGGTAAAAACATCTTCACGGAGAAACCGGTGGGCGTCGATCCGGTCGGCTGCCGCATGGTGATGGAAGCTGCGAAAATCTGCGAACAGAAAGGCAAGGCGTTTGTCTGCGGAACCCAGCGCCGGCATACCAACAGCTATATTGAAACGATGAAGCGCATTCACGGTGGCGACATCGGCGAACTGGTCGGCGGCCAGTGCTACTGGGGTTTCGGCGGCGGCATCTGGTTCCGCGACAAGAAAGGCGACATGGAGAAAGTCAGCGATATCGAATGGCAGTGTCACAACTGGTATCACTTCGACTGGCTCAGCGGCGACCAGGTCTGCGAACAGCACATTCACAACATCGACGTGTTGAACTGGTGCTTCCAAGGCCCGCCGAAGAAGATCTTCGCGGCCGGCGGCCGCATGACGCGCGACAACCAGATCCTGCCGGGTATCAAGGGCAGCCCGGATCTGGAGCGCATGGGCAAGATCGACGGGCACTACAACATGGCCGGCAACATCTACGATCACATGTCCGCCGAGCTGGAATATCCCAACGGGGCCCGTTGCACCAGCATCTCGGGCCATGTCCAGGGCGGGTCGAGCCGCGTGGGCGAACGCATTGTTGGCACCAAGGGTACGTCCAATTGCGCCGGCCATATCGATGGGGATAAGCCCTTCCACTTCTCCGGCGAAGACCACAACGGCCAGGTGCAGGAACATGCCGACCTGATCGCGAGCATCCGCGCCGGCAAGCCGCTTAACGAGGGCCAGCGCATCGCCGAAAGCACCTTGACGGCCGTGGGCATCCGCCTCTCGTGCTACACCGGCCGGGAACTCCAGTGGGATTGGCTGATGAAGGGTTCCAAGTTGGACCTGATGCCGGAAAATATCAAACCCGGTCCCGGCCACTTCACGGGTGTGGCCGTCCCCGGCGTGACCAAGCTGGTCTAAGCGCCGCAACATCGAAACAGGAAGAGCCCCCTGGCCTTGGCCAGGGGGCTCTTTTTTTTGATGGAAAGGGCGCCAGTGGCCGGACCGGATCGTGATCCGCCATTACGGCGGCATCGGACTGAATTGCATTTGCCCGGCGGCCGTTCGGAGTACCGCCGGCTCTGGTGAAACCCTTTAAGTAACGAGCGGACGCGGGGAAAGCGTATGTTTGGAGTTCCGCCTTTAGGCGGCGTTGGGATGTGTAATTGGAGCCGATACGCTCGATCCGCGTTGGCCGAACCGCCTAACGGCGGGACTGGCTCTGATCAAATCCTCCCCGTGCGTTCGCACGTACCAACTTCAGGGAGGTGGATTACCCAACTCGTCGGTCCCGACGCCGCCTAAAGGCGGAACTCCAAACATTCGGCTATCCGGCGTCTGCTCGTCACTGGCAGGGTTTCATCAGAGCCGGCGGGACTACAAACACCATCTGGTAACTCCACTGTCCAAATGCAAATGCCCTGTGCGGAAAATGCGGGCGCGTCCCGCCGCTAACAGGTGCACGTATCCGGTGGTAGAATTCTGGCGCGTGGGGTTGATGCGAAACTGTCTTGCGGAGCGAAGCGATGGAAAAAATTGAAGTGATTCTGGTGAAAGGCAAAGAGACCAAGGGAACCTATGTGTACGAGGAACCCCTGGGAGCCGGCGGCAAGCCGCCGATCCTCAAGACGCAGTACATTCAGAAATGGGTGCTGGGCGCCAATCCGCCCGAGAGAATCAAGGTGACGATCGAGGCGGTGTGAGGAGTTACCCGGCCAGCGGTGCCGCCGCCATTACGGCGAACGGACCGCTTCGTGATTAATCTTTATTGCAGCTGAGATGGGGATTCGTCTTACGTGGATCGAGAACTCGATTACCTTCGTCCCGTTCATGCACAGCGCAGTTGGACGGCGATGTTTGCACTGGGGTCGGCCTTGGCCGCCCCGTTCGCGACGTTTCTTGCCATCGGTGTTTTCGCCTTCGAGCCGGTGTTAGTTTCAATCCTGATATGTGCGCCCATTGCCGTGGGTCTTCCGACCATTGCCATACGTTGCGGCCGGTGGGTTGTGTGCGATCGTCGGAAGTTTGGCTCCGAGTCGCTTGCGAAGGTGGCTATTGGCTTGGGTTGGGCCAGCTTGGCTATTTCTCTTCTGGAAGTCGTGGTATTGTTGCCGCTTTGTATTCACGCGGAAGCTTTGCAGCAAGAATCCCTGTATCGGCAACGCGCAGTGGATCGAGTGGCGCAAATTGTGAACGCTTGTCAGAATTACGAAAGTGTCGAAGGCAAATTACCCGCATCTCTTGAACTGCTTGTCCAAACGAAACTTCTAAGGGCAGAGCAGCTTTACGTGGATGCGGAAGGCCTGACGCACATTCGTAAAATGGCTGTTGCAGCCCCGGCCAGGGAACCGGTACGTGGTGTAGAGATAGTAGGCGATTTTATCTACATGGGGGCCGGCGGTGTTTCCGTTGGCGCCTCGCCGGAACGGCTAATGACCCTGTGCACCCGCAGGACTTTCAATGACGGAAAACTCGTTATCGGCTTCGCCTTGCCTTCATTTGAGGCGGCGATACCCCCCGCGGAGTTGGAGGCGGTGCTGACGGCGTCCAACGCGGAGCGAACAAAACTGGGATTGGCCCCCGTCGAATTCGTTGATTTACGTCGCCTCATAGCGGAGTAATAAGTGTGACGTGGTGTACGGCCGGTGGAACACTGTGGAACCTGGAGTGAGGCAATGCGCTTACGCGGCCGCATCAACATCAATCCGCACAAGGTTGGCTAGTTGGCAGATCGCCGGGTATATCTCCGCGTCTCCCCGGTATTTCACACGGTGCAATTTGGCGTTGGCCAACGGAATCGCTTCCGCGGTTGACTGGCCAAAAGCCTTATGGCGGAACTTGACGGTATAACCAAGGCTTTCAATCTGGCTAATGAAGGCCTTGGTTGATGGCTTGATCGGCGTTCCGCACTCCGGGCAGCGGTCTTTGGTCACGCGGAGATCGTAGCCGCAAACGGCGCAGAGACCGTTCTCTCGTCGCCGATCCAGCAGTTTCACACGCCGCTGATTGTATGTCTGCCAAAAACCGGCAACGAGGTTCACGCCCATGGTGATCCAAAGCAGGCGCTCCCAAATCCAGAAGTCACGTGGCGCATTTCGCAGGAACCACATGGTGGGAAAAATAATCGTGTAGACAACGATGGATGGGATAATCAGAACAATGACTATCGATCGGGACATCGCGTACGATTTTTGAATGGAGGCTTCGGTGCGGACATTCATGAGAAATCCTTACTTCCCGAGCCATGCCGCCAGCAGATCCCGCGCGGCGTGCAGGTCGTCCTTATGGATGCATTCTGTCACCGTGTGGATGTAGCGCGTCGGGATGCTCAGCGTCACCGTCTTATAGCCGATGCGGGAGCGCTGCATGGCGCCGGCGTCGGTGCCGCCCGCCGGCAGCAACTCGTACTGGAACGGAATCTTGTGGCGCTCGGCGGTGGCCGCCAGTTCGTCCACCAGGCCGCGATCGCTGATCGAGGCGCTGTCCATGATCTTGATGCCCACGCCTTGGCCGCAGCGGGTGATGGCCTGGTCGTCCGGTATGCCCGGCGTATCACAGGCCAGGGTGGTATCCAGGGCCACGGCAATGTCGGGCTCCAGGCCAAAGGTGGCCGGGCCAGCGCCGCGCAGGCCGACTTCTTCCTGCACGGTGAAGACCACGGCGATCTCATACCGGCTTTTCTTGATCTTCTGGAGGGCGCGCACGGCGGTCCAGCAGGCGGCGCGGTTGTCCATGGCCTGGCCGCTGACCAAGTCGCCCAGTTGGCAGAAGTCCTGCACCAGGGTGACCGGATCGCCCACGCGTACCAGTTCCTTAACCTGCTTGGCGGGCAGGCCGACATCCACGGCAAAGTCGTTGATTTGGTATTGCTTCTTCTTGTCCTCTTCGTTGGCAATGTGGATCGGCTTGCCGGCCGGATTAAGCACGCCGGGAAGTTCCTTCTTCCCCTGCACCAGCACGTGATGGGCCGGCAGGTTGCGCGGATCAAAGCCGCCGGCGTTGTGGATGCGAATAAAGCCTTTGTCATCCACATGCTTCACATAGAAGCCGATCTGATCCATGTGGGCGGCAATCATGATGCGCGTGGGGGGCTTGCCCTTGGACGCACCCTTGTCGGCATGGCGGATGCAGATCAGGCTCCCCAGGGCGTCCACGCGGGTTTCGTCAAAGACGCCGGCAATTTCCTTCTCGATCACGGCGCGGATGCGTTCTTCGCGGCCAGGGACGCCGCGGGTTTCAGTTAACAACTTCAAAAACTTCATGCTTGCTCCAAAAGTTTCGTGGGACCAAAGAGGCATTATCGCGAGGGCGGTGCAGGGGGCAAGGCCGAGAAAGTTTCGCTCCTGGGGTCTGGTCGAGCCAAGTTGACGGACAAACTGCGGCCGAGAAATAATCCGTCGTTGCCTGCGATACTTCGCGAATTCTTTGCGAATTCTTCTTGAATTTGAGTTCACCAGCGACGATAATACTTGCGTGCACACGCGTGCACGACATTCAAACAGTAAAGGTTCCATCCCGACGATAAGAACCCATGGGGTTCTCCCTGAAAAGGGTAGTCGGGATGGTCATTTTTTTGCACCTATTCTTCCAGCGCCGCAATCTTTTCGCTACGAATGGCGGCCCGGATCAATTCGTAACTGCGTGCATCATTGCGCTCGGCGCGGCGGAAGATCGCCCAATTGATGTAATCGGCGACTTGCAGCCCCGCGCAAGACTTGGATTCGTGGTGCAGAATGCGATAAGTAACAAACCCCGGAAGATCCGTAGCGAGGACTTCCTTGACGGACTTCTCCACGTTTCGTCGCTTCTTGTTAATCGGGATGCGATCGGTGATGACGACCAATGAAGAATACGCGGCGGGTATCAGTTGTCCGATGACATGACGCAGATGGTCTCCAAGCACCGCCGGATAGAACCTCGCCTCTGGCTGGAGTGTGGGGTGGACCTTCGCTTTCTCAACTATGAGGGTGTCGATGCATAACTTGGCAAGGTGTTGCTGAATGATACCAAACACTTGGTCACGGACCGCTTGGCGATCTTCAGTGGCGTGGAAGTATTCAATATCCGCGGTGTGGAGAAGGTCAAAGCGAAGCTCGGTAAAAGCGGATTCAAACGGGAACGGCCGCGGGATAATCACACTCGTGAGCGTGAAATATTTACTGCCCGTCGGGGAAAAATCGAGATTACCGCCTTCGTCAATGAATAGATAAAGTGCCGGGGGTGTGGGGATTTGAGGTTGTGCGGTCATGCTGTGAACATCCTCCATCGAGTATCTCCAATATGGTATCGGATTTGTTCCGTTGGGCAAGCGCGGGTGCTATCGTGGACCAAACGCGCATAATAGTTGGCGTGCACTGCTTGCATGCCTCGGCATGCTTCTGCGGTGAAACCGGCAACTACAGACTTCGCCAAAGAAGGCGCGGCAAAGTTCCATCGCCGATGGTGGCGACTGGTTATAATCCCGGGCATCTTTGGCACGCGCCGGCGGGTCAACAATGCGGCGGGTGCAGAATACAAGGTGGTGCGGCATGGCGATGGTCCGAAGCCTTATGGTCCTCGTAGTGGTATGGCTGGCTGGGTTGCTGGGGGCCCGCGTGTGCAGCGCGCAGGCGGCGGTGGAACTGCCGGCCGGGGTTAAGGCGGTTTGGGATCTTGATCAGGCCTACCACCAGACGACACCCACGCGGGAGCGGATCTGTTTGAATGGGTTGTGGCGCTGGCAGCCGGCCAAGGCCGGCGTGGTCGAGCCGCCGGCTGGGGAGTGGGGATATTTCAAGGTGCCCGGCTGCTGGCCGGGCATTACCGACTACATGCAGAAGGACTGCCAAACGCTCTATGCCCATCCGGCGTGGCAAAGCACGCCGCTGCGCGCAGTTTCCACGGCCTGGTATCAGCGGGAGATGACGATCCCGGCGGCCTGGACGGGGCGGCGCATTACGGTGGCGGCGGCGTACCTCAATTCGTACGCGACGGTTTATGTTGATGGCACCCCGGCGGGGGAGATGCGCTTCCCGGGCGGCGATTTGGATATTACCACGCTGTGCCACCCAGGCCGGCAGCAGGTGCTTACCATGCAGGTGCTGGCCCTGCCGCTTAAGGCGGTCATGCAGTCTTACGGCGATACGTCGGCGGCCAAACAGGTCAAAGGCTCCGTGGAACGGCGGGGGCTCTGCGGCGATGTGTTTCTGCTTGCGACGCCGGCAGGACCGCGGCTTGATGATGTGCAGGTGGATACCTCCGTGCGGCAGTGGCAGATTACCTTCAATGCCGCGATCGGGGCGGCCCAGGCGGATGGCGTTTACATGCTCCAGGCCCAGATCCGCGACAATGGTAACGCGGTTGCAGAATTCAAGAGCATGCCCTTCAAAACCACCGACATTCACGACGGCCATTTTGCGTTTACCAATCCGTGGAAGCCCGCCAAGCTCTGGGATCTTAACACTCCCGGCAACCTGTACGAGGTGCAACTTTTGCTGTGCAATCCAGATGGCAAGGTGCTGGACCGTTTTGATCCTGTGCGTTTTGGATTTCGCGAGTTCTGGATCGATGGCCGGGATTTCCGCCTTAATGGCAGCCGCATCTTTCTTTCCAGCGTGCCGCTGGACAATGCGCAGATAAGCGCCGGCATGGCCACCTATCAGAATGTGCGCGAAAGCCTCCAGCGTCTGAAGAGTTTCGGCATCAACTTTGTCTACACGCACAACTACGGCTGCGAGCCCGGAACCCATCTGAGCTTTGCGGAAGTGTTGCAGGCCGCGGATGACGAGGGAATGCTGGTGGCCTTTTCCCAGCCGCACTTCGGACAGTATGACTGGAAAACGCCGGATGCCGCTCAGACGAATGGCTATGCGCACCATGCCGCGTTCTACGTGGGCGCGGCGCAGAACCATCCGTCGGTGGTGATGTATGCGATGAGCCATAACGGTTGCGGCAATCCCGATGATATGAACCCGGACCGGATCGACGGCACGCACAATGACCGCACCCCGTGGGCGGCGCGGGGCGCCGCACTGGCGCTACGGGCCGAGGCGATTGTGCGGCGGCTGGATCCCGGCCGGGTGGTTTACCATCATTCCGGCGGCAACCTGGGGGCGGTGTATACGAACAACTTTTATGCCAACTTTGCACCCATTCAGGAAATGTCCGACTGGTTCGGGCATTGGTCGCAGGCGGGGGTTAAGCCGCTGTTCTTGTGCGAGTACGGCGTGCCGCTGGCATGGGATTGGGCCATGTACCGCGGCTGGTACAAGGGGCAGCGCACCTTCGGCAGCGCCCAGGTGCCGTGGCAGCTTTGCCTGGCGGAATGGAATGCACAGTTTTTTGGCGACCGAGCCTTTGCCATTACCGACTTGGAAAAGGCCGTGTTGCGCTGGGAAGACAAACAGTTCCGCACCGGCAAGCTCTGGTACCGCTGGGATTACCCGCGCGATGCCCTGAGCGCCGGCCAGTTGCCACTGCAACAACAGATTTTCGCCCAGTACCTGACCGCCAACCTTCGGGCCTTCCGCACCCTGGGCGTATCGGGCGTGTGCCTGTGGGACCACGGTGGCTACTGGAAACTGCGGGATGGCGTTTCCCGCCAGCGCCAAGAACTCAAGGTGGATTGGGACCATTTGCAGCAGCCGGGGTTCAGCCCGGACTATAGCGACGGCCAGATGGAATGGATCAATACCGCCTTTGAGCGGACCGACTGGCTTCCGACGGCGGCCGCCGAGGCGCTCTTCCGCAACAATGGCCCGCTGCTGGCTTATGTTGCCGATGGACCGGTGCATCTGACCGGCAAAGACCATAACTATATGCCGGGCGAAAAGATCCAGAAGCAGATCGTTGTAATCAACAATTCGCGGCAAACGGTGACGTGTGCTTGCCAATGGTCGCTGGCGCTGGTGCCGCCGATCACCGGCACCCAGCGCGTCACCATTGCGACCGGCGAGCAGGAACGGATTGGCGTGGAATTGGATGTGCCGCTGGCCGCGGCGCCGGGATGCTGCCAGTTTACGATGAACGCTGCATTCAACACCGGCCAAACCCAGACCGACACTCTAGCCATCGACATCCTGCCGGCACCGCCGCCGGTTAAGACCACCGCCCGTATCGCCCTGTATGATCCGGCCGGCCAAACCGGGTCCATGCTCCAGGCCATGGGCGTGGCATGCCAGCCGGTGGCGGCGGACGCGGACGTTGCCGGTTACGACCTGCTGATCATCGGCAAGGGAGCCCTGAGTGTTGATGGTCCGGGTCCGAATTTGGCAGCGGTGCGCGCTGGGTTCAAAGTGGTGGTATTCGAGCAGGCCGGCGCTGTGCTCGAACGTCGCCTCGGTTTTCGCGTGCAGGAGTATGGCCTGCGCCAGGTATTTATGCGTGTGCCGGACCATCCCGTTCTGGCGGGGCTGACACCGGAGAATCTGCACGACTGGCGCGGGGCGGCCACGCTGCTGCCGCCGCGGCTTAAATATGAGTCCACGCAACTCTACCAATTCGCACCCACTGTCCAGTGGTGCGGCATTCCGGTCACGCGGCCTTGGCGCTGCGGCAATAATGGCAACGTCGCCTCCGTGCTGATAGAGAAACCAGTATGCGGCGACTTCCTGCCCATCCTGGACGGCGGCTTTGGCCTGCAATACAGCCCGCTGCTGGAGCACCGCGCCGGCCAGGGGATGGTCCTGTTTTGCCAGTGCGACGTAACGGGGCGAACCGCAACCGATCCGGCCACGGCCCGGCTCTCGTCGAACATCATCCACTATGCTTTGGCATGGAAAGCCGCGGCGCCGCGATCCATCCTGTATGCGGGCGATCCGGCCGGGAAGAAGTTTTTGCAGGATGCCGGCCTGACTGTTGGTTCGTATGATGGTGGCAGAATGGCGCCTGATCAGGTGCTGGTCGTCGGCCCGGGCGGCGGGGCGGCGTTAGCCGGCAGTCGCGCCGCCGTGGGCGACCTGCTCCAAGCCCACGGCCATGTGCTGGCCATTGGCCTGGACGAAGCGGATGCCAACGCGTTCCTGCCCTTCAAGGTGACCCTGAAGAACGCGGAGCACCTGGCCAGCTATTTCCCAGCGTTCGCCAGCGCCGCGATCTTTGCGGGCATCGGCCCCGGCGACGTGTACGACCACGATCCGGATAAACTGCCGCTGGTCGCCACCGGGGCGGAGGTGGTGGACGATGGCATCCTCGCCCAAGCCAACGGCGTGGTTTTCTGCCAGTTGGTGCCGTGGCGAATTCCCTATGCGTCGCAATACAACCTCAAGCGAACCTATTGCCGGGCGTCGTATGCCGTCCTGCGCGTGCTGGCGAATATGGGGGCGCCTGGTCCTGCCCCGGATCTGGATCGCTTCGCCAATCCCGTCCAACCCGCTGGCCAAGAGCAGCGCTGGCTCGACGGCCTGTATCGCGATAAGCCCGTCGAATGGGATGATCCGTATCGATTCTTTGGGTGGTGAAGGGGCCCGCACTCGGATTGAACCTGATCATAACGCAGTGACTTGAGGCGGCAACGCCATTCAGCACCAGTTAGAGCAGTTTCCTCACCGCATCCAAATCCGCCCGCTTCATGGGTTTCCCGGTGACGCTGGAGATCATCACCTCGCCCCGTTGTGACCAATTGTGGATGGTCAATTCAATTGGGAAATCCTGCTCCAGCCACCGTAGGTGAACGAACGTGCCTTTCTGGTTCTCCACGTACTCTTCTTCGACCCCTTCGTACTCACAACTCAGCAGCCGCTCTTTGACCTCGCCGTAATGGTCGCAGTAGACGTGCAGGTCGATGTCCGACGAGTTCCTGATCTGGCCGCTCAAGGTGCTGCCGATCAGGTAAGGATCGAAGTCGATCAGCACCGTCATCAGTTCTTCTGCAATCTGGCGCATTTGCTGAACCCGTGCCGTCATCACTTCCGGCCCAAGCTGGTTCCGGGTCAACAAGGCGATGTACTGCTTGATCTGCCGGTTGGTTGGATAGGGCGTATTGTAGGGCAGTCCCAGTATCAGGATGGCCCGCTCTTTGGCGTGCAGGTATTCGGTTTCGATGCGTTCAACCATGAGACGGGCCGCTTCGAGGGCCAGCCGCTTCTGGTTCACTTGGGAAGGCATTGTGGTCAGGCTCGACGCCTGCTTGCTAGACGCTGCCGTGCGGCAGCGATGGATGGGATGTTACCATAATGTTGGGTGGAAAACACTTCGGCATCACGGGCTGACGAAGTTGACCCGGAACGCAGTCCATTTGTCGTCGGTCATTGTCCAGTCCGAATATACGGCTACACCTTGATAGTTCGGAGGCAGAGGGGAAAACGAAAGAAGTCCAGAATGAAGGCCCGGGAGCGAGACGGCGATATTCTCAATGGCGGGGTCGTGGTAGCCGACACCGGCATCATCGTAGGCCGGAACGCCAAGAAGCACTGGCGTCGGAGCGGACCATTCGATGACTTCCTTGGTCCAAGAACGGAGCAGGTTTTGGTAGAGGCGACGACGATGCAAGGCGGTGTCATACAACATGACCACCATCTGGTTACACCGTGGAGCCACCTGCCGGTAGTAAGACTCATCCCAATGTAAATCGGGAAAAGGATGATGAATAGTGGGCGGCGGGTAGGCGGCGACGGAAAGAAGTTTGCCGGAGGGTATGGCGGCATGGAGGTCATCGAAAAGGGCAAGGAAGTCGGGATCGCCAGAGGGGCAAGGCTCGATGTTTACATGGATGCCTGCAAAACGGGGATGACGGGCAAGCAACTGTTGACAGGAGCGGGCGAAGTGATTTCGCCACGTCGCATTGTCAATGCGTGCGGTGCCTGTGGAGACGCCACCAACCCATGGTAGAATGCGAAAATCTGGTGCTGGGAAGGCATCAAGCAGTCGTTCGGCCTGCTCATGGTCAAGAGCGGGTAAAGAACCATCGAACTCGGCAGGACACAGGTGCGGAAACAAATCAGTGATGTGGTGCTGGCGGAAAAGGTCGGCGGTTTGTTTTAGACGAACAGGGTCATGGTGGGACGGCAGGAGTTGGGTCTTCTTATTCCGGGTAAACCACGTAGCATCACCAAGGTAGGCATGAGACATCCAGATTGCATTGCGGCGAAGGTCGTGACGACCATCGGTGACGATGGTGCCGGGAGACCACACGAAATAACCGACGATTATGAGCAGGAGAAGGCCCGCATAGACCGTTAGACGGCGGCGGGAAGGCAACTGAAAGAATGACTTGAACAGCATGACGCCATGATACCACCAGACACAGGATGTAGGGACCACGCTGGGCGGCAACCTATCAGAATGGAATCGCATTTTGGGGCCATGCTCCACCCCGACTACCCCGACCCAAACAGCAACAGCTATACCCGCACCTGTCGTCCCGACGCCCGAACTTCGACTTTCCCGCCGTGTAGCTCCCACACGGCACCGTCCTTCTTTTCTTCGTCGTGCCAACTGAAACTGCCAGACACGTAATCGGGCGCATCTGCCTCGCCAGTCCCGACCGCTGCAATCTCCTCAGCCAGTCTGCGGATGTGGTCGAGGCATGAAAGCACGTTCCGGCAGTAGAACAAGTAGGTCCAGCAATGCGGTCGGGACCGACACCAGTCATTCTTTTCCACGCTGAACAGCGGCAGGCCGGGCGAAGTCTTCGCCCGTTCAAAGATGGCGTCAAGTTGGGCAACGTGTGTTTGTCCAGCCTCAACAATGCCTTCGACGGTTACATATACCCCTTCCTCCAGAAGTGCCGCCGAGCAACCAAAGTCAACCTTGATCGTGCCGCCATAGGTCACATCGGAAGGGAGTTTTTCATAAGGCTGGTCCGTCAGGTGGAACACCTTTACTCTCACCTGCTGATCGACCTTCGGCTCGGCCTGTTCGGGGATGGGACGTTCTTTGCTCCACTCGAACAAGTGCATGAACCCGGTCTGACCTTCGTAGGTTCCCCAGCACGCATACCCCGCCACCTTGAAGACTGTCATCTCGATGATCTGGCCCACGGTAACCATCGTCTAATCCACCTCGCTTACGACTACCGGCACACCCGCAGCCATCATCTCTTTGGCGATCTTGAGCATCTCGGCTTCACTATCGATGTGCCATGCTGCCCCCGCCGTCTTGTCTTCCGGCAGGTAGGTCACCGTAGATGTACCCTCAGCCTCCAATTTCAGCCCTAACGTGGCAGCTTTCTCACGCATGCGCCACCACTCGGTGGTACTGACCACCCCCAGCGGCAGTCTGCCGTTCACGATGCGCTCTCGCACCTGAGCGGGCAGCATTGTTTGGAACTTCTCCCAGATTTGCCGAGCCGCCATGAGTTGCGGTACGAGGTGGGGGCCATCCATGGTGGCCGTGACCTTCACCTGCTTGTGGTGATAACAATGCAGCACCCATTGGTGCGACCTGTCCCATGTCTCAGCCACTGAACTTGATCCCCCATTTCCGTCCCCCATTTGCCAAGATCGCCTTCAGGTACGCCATCGACCGCATTGGTGGGCACCGCAGGACGGATTCGCAAAACTCCGCAGGTGGGCAGTAGCCGTGGGCATCAATGTAATGGGTAATGCTGGTGGGACTGACGTAGAGTACCCCAGTCCCCGGCACGAATAGCGAAACGCCTTTACTGGCGGCAGAAACTTCATACCGAATGGTATTGATGTTACCTTCTTTTTTCAGGTAGAAGCCCACGCTATCCTGTGTGAAACGACACAGTTCGCAGTGGTGGACTCCTGCACATCCCACGGGCGACCATGGATTTTGCGTCAATTCGCAGAGCCTTTCGAAGACTTCCTGATCGATCTCGCCGATGTTAAATGGCTTCCCACGTTCCAACCATCCCACTGACAGCAGGCGACTGGTATCCTTGAACGGGAAGTACGTGCATTCTGCCAAATCTTCAAACCACATGCCGGTGCACCACCATTTGCCATTATTGTGGGAATTATGGCACGAATCCGTGCTGGTGGAAAGTTGCTGTCCCGAGGTCATAAGGCTTCGCGGCCCGCAGGGGATATCCAATAGACTGAGTGTTGCACCGGCTGTTGCATTGTTGTCGGTTGTTGTCAGGCCAAGAAAGACACCTGATCTGCATTGGCGTTCGTGGTATTCTACGGATCAGTCGTCGTCCATAATGATCTTTTACGAATTTAGGATCCGGAGAATCCATGGCATTGAACGGCCTGCATGAAAGGGTGGCATGGGGTACTTGCCGCGCCCATTGGATCACTGGGCAAAATCTCTCGGTCAACCGTAGCGTGATCAGGACATTACACCCTTGAGCATTTTCCATCATCGTCCCCGACTGGTCTGGATCATGGCGCTGGCCTGCGGCGTGGCTGTGGCCAATCTTTATTACCACCAACCGCTTCTTGTGGAGATCGCCCGCAGTTTCCACGCCTCTTCGCAGCAGGTGGGACTGGTCGCCACCTTTACCCAGATTGGCTACGCCGCAGGCATGCTGGTATTCCTGCCGCTGGCCGACCTGATGGATCGCCGCCGGTTGATCGTGCTGCTCCTGCTGGCGGTGTGCGTGGCGCTGGTCGGCGCGGCCACTGCGCCATGGCTCTGGTGGCTGGTGGTCGCCAGTTTCCTTGTCGGCCTGACCACGGTGGCCCCGCAGGTGGTCATTCCGTTTGCCGCCTCACTGGCCGACCCCAAGGAACAAGGCAAGATCATCGGCAGCATGTATACGGGTCTGCTGCTGGGTATTCTGCTGGCCCGCACGGTCAGCGGTACGGTAGGGGGGCAACTGGGCTGGCGAACGATGTTCTGGCTGGCCAGTGGCATGATGGTCGTGCTGGCGATGGTGTTGGCGTTCCGACTGCCCAAGGACAAGCCTGCGAACGACCATGGCTACCTGTCGCTGATGCGGTCCCTGTGGACGTTGGTACGCACCCAGCCGGAACTGCGGAAGGCGGCGCTCATCGGCGGCGGCATTTTCGGGGCCTTCAGTGCGTTCTGGACCACGTTGGTCTTTCTGCTCTCCACACCCCCTTACCACTATGGCAGTCAGATGGCCGGGCTATTCGGCTTGGTGGGGGCCGCAGGGGCGTTGGTGGCACCGCTGGCCGGGCGGCTGGCGGATCGGTTCGGTCACCGCGTTGTCCGAGGGGTCGCCTTGGGCGTGGTGCTGGGGGCATATGGTCTGTGCTGGTTGCTGGGCTTTCATCTGGTGGGCTTGGCGGCCAGCGTGATCCTGCTGGATGCCGGGGTCCAGTCAGCGCACGTGTGCAATCAGACCCGCATCTTTGGGCTGCTGCCCAAGGCTCATGGGCGGGTCAACACGATCTACATGATGGGGTTCTTCCTGGGTGGATCGGTGGGCTCGTTTGTGGGCATCTGGTGCTGGACGCACTGGCAGTGGAATGGCGTCTGTGCGGCCGGTGCGGCAATGGCGCTATTTGCCCTGCTGGTGCATGTGCGGGGAGTTCTTGCGAAGCGATCATTGGCGTCTGCCGTCACGACGGAGCAAGACGAAACCAAGACCGACCGGGCGACGGAATCGGCATCATGGACGGATACGGTGGGGTGATCTTCGGGCTGGGCCAGCCCACTACGCGTTCAGCGGCAGGTATCGCCCCACAGCATGCCGGCAACCGGCCATTCGCCGCATCCCGGCACCGCAGGCTTGCTTCTGGCTGCGCGGGGTGTGCCCAATAATCCGGGGCGGTGTTAGTTGTGGTGGCACAAGACGTTGGCCCAATAACGGTCAAACAGTTGGCTTTGGTAAAGCGCTTCGAGTGCCATCATGGCCTC